>Ga0209700_100971_pt1 | contig 57883 bp, 34 predicted proteins | sample SiratroredBW_FD_187528 | JGI IMG/M metagenome (GOLD analysis project Ga0209700, IMG submission 187528) | Root nodule microbial communities of legume samples collected from California, USA - Siratro red BW (SPAdes) (version 2) | ecosystem: Host-associated > Plants > Roots > Nodule | place: USA...
TTTATATATATATATATATATATATATATATATATATATATATATATATATATATATTTATTTATAAATCTATTAATAAAAAGTGTTTTTGTAATGTTTGTAATCTTTGTTTTCGTAATTCGAACACTATTTGAAGAAAAATTTATCTGTGGTCATTGCATTTTGTTATGTTTGCATATTGTGTTATTTATTTGGAACATTTCCAAACTTTTACTCTGTGTATCCAAAATGTTGTTTTCTTTATTTGATCAATTTTAATAATTTTTTATTATTTTTATCATCCACGATTATTTCATTTTCTAACTTAAAATAAAAAAGTAATTTGAGAAAAAAATTACTGTGTTACTTTAATTTATCCACTATTATTGCATTTTATTATTATTTTATGTGAATATGATCCCTTTTTTTCATATTATTGTATTTATTTCAATTTAAAGAATACAATTACAATTAGGTTAATATGTTTCTGCATGTAAATTGGGATTTTTGTTTTATGAATACCTAACTGACTTAAGTTTCAATATTTGTTTTATGAAAACAAATATATATTTTACATGGAGATGCAATCAAATTCAAATAAAATAAAATTCTCAATTACTATTTCAATGAATAATTAATCACTTCATTGTTAGTGATGTAATTTTTAAAATTAAATATTAATTTTAGTTTACCATATTTTTTTCATGAAATTATATTTTAAAAGATAGGTCATTATAACATTTCAACTCAAAAGTTGTAATATTCTATTGATATAAATTATTAAAAAAATATTTCAAAGTTGGATTATATCTTTTACGTTCGGTTTTCACATATGACTAACTCTTATGTTGTTCGGTTTTCACATATGACTAACTCTTATGTTGTTGTTTCAAGAGTCAAAACAAATACAGGATTGGAAATACTTATTTTAGATGAAGATGGCAATGTGTCTGATAACACAAAAAATATTGTGTTCAAAGAAATATTTTGAAAGCTTTAAGATAGAGACGTGAGATATGACTATTTAACTATTTCTCTTATCTATATTATTTTGCTAAATATTTTGATAAACATTTTAATTAATATATTTTCAAAGGCTAAATGCCTCTCAAAAGAGACTAAAGAACACTTAAAAAGAAGCCAAAGAAAATAATATAACTTTCTAAGTACTATAATTATAATTTTATTACAATATATATTTTTAAAATTTGATTAAATATAAATAAGTTATAATATTAAATTGATGCAATATAACAATAATAAAATAAATATTAAAATATAATATAATAATAATAATATTAAATTGATGTCATATATTTTTTTTATTTTTATTTAATTAAATCCCGTGCGTTGCACGGGTAAAATATTAGTTTAATACATATCAAAGTTACGCATATGCTAAACTAAACAAATTAAAAAGTGAACTTAAATGAAAAAATAATATTAGAACTTATGGGACAAATAAAGAAATTAATTTAAGAAAAAAGACCATTAAATTCATAAATATGAATGCCTAAAACAATATGATCTTCCCTTAGGTTACTTTTAATTACATTAACAAATTGAAACAAATAAAATCTACAATAATAATAGAATCTATCTATACTTTATTCGAAAGCCAAATTTCAAAATAAGGTAAATTTCATAATTCTAACCCAGTTAAAAGCAACAAAAAGTCCTATCACAGAAAGTTAGTGTCTTCGTGATCAGACGATGTCATTCAATTTGTTGAAGATTAAAATTTCTAAGAGATCATTGCTGATTTTCACATTTCAATAAAACACAAATGCAACAGTTTCTAACCCATTTTAAATTGTACTCGAATTGTATATGTTGTTACTTTTTAGATAACGTGTTAATATTACAAAAAGTCTATTTTGAGTGTTTCATTCAATATATTAAAGAGTTTTACCTTAAGCTGCCGAAGGCATAACAACCCTTCTTTTATGTGAGTTTTTAAATCAGTTAGGTAGAATTTGTGTATGGCATTGATGTATACCAATGGACTCTGAATTCTTAAATATCTTGGTAATGTGTACTGATTTATTTGTGTAATTCCTAATTAGTTCATTGTTAACTTAAAGCATATGGATTTGATGCGTTCATCTGATGCATGACACAACCCTAACAGACTTATCTTAATTGTAAAATGAGCAAAAGCGGTAGTACAATGTCACCTATTCATAATTAAGTTTGACCCTTCAAGTTGGAGTTTCAGAAAATGTCTCTATAAATGGATCGACCCAAGATCTTGACCTTTGTTCTCCTGAATGACTTAAATAACTTAAATGATTAAGATGTATGACAGAAATTTCAAGGCGAGTTTAGATAAACTTCCCCATATTTCTATAAAAAATTTAAAAATTAAAATTGGTTTATGAAAGTTAAAAAATAAATTTTACTAAAACTTCATCCAAACAGAACTAATTGTCGACTTGAGAAGACAGGAGTCAGGGCCAAAAGTGGAATTTCATAGTGCAAGATTTTGATATTCTATTTGGGAAACGTCATATTCACATGCTTCACCAATAGGGTCTTGGCTGTGCCTCTAGGTACGGTATACAAAAGAGGTATTGTGGTGGCAAGTTGCTTAGTATTAAAAGCAGTTTTTGTTTTCTATCTTGTTCGCATTGATCACAAAAAAGTGGGTATCTAGAGCAACATTACATGGATTCTGGCATGTTATGAGGGACCATGGAGAATGTGGTTTGAAACCCTAACCGAACTAGCACGGCGTTGGTAGCATAGTGGAATTGGTTGTTTGGTTCCTGCAGGACGAAAGCATAGTTTCACATGTGGTGTAGTGTAGCTCGTCATCGTTTTTTTTTTCTTTTTATCACATTTTCCAATTCACATTCAAGATTGTGCATGTGCATGAATAGTTGTGATGACAATCAGGTCACCACATCAAGCTAAATGATGAGAAGTTGGCTATGCGCAGAGCTATTAAATGTTGTTACGTGTTCTTGAGCACTTGTGCAGCTCAAATTAACAACAATTATACATCTAACTAAGATTCACAATGTAACAAAAATAACTAGGGTTTTTGTTGCATACATACCGAGGATTGTGATATATTTATTTAGGACGTTGTCTCCTGCAAGAATTGCTCTAAGTATCAAGGTTATATAACGATTAATGGTTCATGAGAGCACTCGAGTAATAAAGAAATTTGTTAAATGGTACGTGAGAACTCAAGAAGAGTATTGGAAAGGCCTTCTATGTTAGTTCTGAAAGGCTTTCAACGTCAGTTTTCAAAGCGCACTAGTAAAAAAATATCACTCTACGCAGTGACAGCTCAAAGTTTTAGGAGGCCTAAAACGAATAAAAAAATAAGATCATTTTTTAAATTAATAAAACAATTAAAATTATGATATTTTTATTTAAAATTTATTTTTCGAGCTTTTTGTGATGCAAAATTATCTATTAAATTATCATAATTAATTTTATTTAAAAAATATTTTTCAATAGACAATAAAGCATCCGTTTAATCTTTGTTGAGACATTGTTGATCTTAAATAAGATTTTATTAGTTTAAGTTTTGAAAAACTCCTTTCAGCTGAAGCAACTGATATTGAAATTGTTAATATTATTCTATATATGCATTTGGAAAAGAATTTATTCTTTTTATATAATTAAGAATGTCAATTGGTTTATAATTTTCCAATCTTATAATCTCCTTTAAGATATTTAATTCTGAAAATAAATCTAAGCCATCAAGATCCAATCAATTATCATGTATTTGAAGCCCCACAAAAAGTTTAACTCTTTTTTTTTCTTTTTAAAGTTTTGAATGACCTGATTCAAATTTTCTAATTGTCATATTTATATATTTTTATATAAAATTAAAAATTATAATATATATCACACTGAATATAACTTATAAGTATATAAAATAAGTCTAAGTTAAAAAGATAAAACCTAATTGTCAAGAAAATAAACTTGGTCGTAGAGTCTCAAGTCTCTTATTATGATATTATCTTTCGATCTTGTCCTTTGGTATGCCTTTAAATATAATTTGTAACTTCTAAATTCTCTTCCTTGAATCTGCACAAATTATTTTAAGATTAATTAAACAATAATAAAAAAATAGGATCAATTGATCAATCTTATATTATTTTTACCTAATATTGATGCATTAAAAAGGAGCCAAAGTGAACACAAACTAAAATATAAAATGAAAGAAATTTGAAATTGAAAACAAGTTGAAATAATATTATGAAAGGAACAAAGAGAGAGATAGAGGAAGAAAGGAGATAAGTGAAGAAAGAAAGAGAAAAGTGAAAGAGTCAAACAAGGATATGACATATAAAGAGATGATATCAATCCCTACCTTGGAATATAAAGAAGAGATAAATTAGAAAGTTTTGAGAAAGATTCTTTGACTGTTCAATTTTTAAAGTTTCAAGAATATTATTCATTAAATAGTATTTATAGTACCAATATAAATTTAAAGTCATTAAATAATATTTATAGCACCAATGTAAACTTAAAGTCAGTTAAAATATTAAATTTTTAATTAAATTATTTTTAGTATAATTTTAAAATTAAATATTTTTTATTTTATAATAATATGTGAGTATTAAATTTTTTTGAGACCTTGAGGACTAAAGCATATTAAATATTTTTGAGGCTTTTATGACCGTAAAAATCGTCATAAAACAGACCGTAAAAATAAAAATTCAAAATTTTAAATTTAAACTTTGGCGCTCGATATATCACGTCGGTTATGTGTCTCTAACTAATGTGATATATAGTGAATACCACGTCGGTTGTTACTTTCCAACCGATGTAACATCTTCCTCTTGGCACGAAAGTGAATTTTGAAGAAAATTTGGTAAAATTTGGTCACATACTACATCGGTTGGGAGCTCCAACCGACGTAGTATGTCCCTCAAGTTAAAATTAGGGATTTCAAGAGAGATATTAACTCTTGGGTATCATCTCTTACTCTTACATTTTATTCTCTCGCTCGCTGCCTTCTCCTCTGAACCTTCTCTTCTCACATTTTCATCTTTATTGTTCACTGGTTTTGTTAAGATTCGTTTGGCTCCATTTTCAGCTTCTTTCATGTTCGTTTGGTGTGTGCGGATTGAATGCTTGGTTCGACAACCTTTGCCTCTTCTCTTTACAAGAGGTTATTAATTTTGTAAAATTTATTGAAAATAGTTAGAAATTTATTATTGACCCAAATTTTTTATTAGCATCTTGATTTAGTATTGATTTGATGGTAGAGTTGTTATATTGTATAGGTTTATCATACATTTAGGGTTTCAAAAATTTAGGACGAAATAACTTCAAACGACCATAACTTTTGATAGAGAGCTCATATTGAGACGCTCCAAAAATGAAAGTTGTTCGAAATGGGGTAACAAATTTGCTGGCCAACTGCAAAAGGCGGTTGGACCTCCAGAAATTCCAAAATTCCATCATTTAGGGTTTCTTTTTTATTTTTTTATTATTTTTACCTAATTTTTTAGATTGTAGCCTTTTATTTCATATATCTATACTTGCTAGAAAATTCTAAAATTTTTTGTGGTGTGTTAGTACTTTCACAAAGACTAAGCATTTGATGAAGCCATGCAAGACATGTTCAACAAGGCAAAGCAAGCATACAACTGCATATGGATTTGGTCTTGGTCTGGTGTGAGTAGGTTTAGGTTTGATTGGCAAGGAACCCATGCACGGTCAAGGAGAAATCCAACAGCACAAACGTCTAAAAGGGTTTAAAATGTTAAACTGAAGAATTAGCTAAGTTTTTGATTAAAACTGGTTTCAATACTGCACTGGGTTCAAATAAAGTGATTTCCATTTTCATGAAATCGAGTTATCCGATACCTGGAAGAACTGAATTAACAGTTTTTGGAAAATTTGTATTGGCGCCTTTTCATCTATAAAAATAGTGAGTTTTCTAAAATGCGCCATAACATAGAGAACAGAAATACGAAAAGAGAGAAGAATCATAGCAGAAAAACCAGTGAGAAACACCTTTGTGAAATTTAGGGTTCTTGAGAAAAATCAATTTGAGGCTTTTGTTGAAGAGTACCGCTTGACCCAGTCTGTGCTATTGGAATTCTTCGATATTCTGCAAAGGGCCTCCTCTGCGTGCCAATCAGGGAGTTGTTCTTTACCATTCTTGATCCTGTTCTGAATCAAGATTTTTGTAAACTGATTGCAAATCTGTGAAATTGTTAAAACTGTGTATTGTTGTAGGCTATAGGTTTAGCCTGTGTGTGATTACTAATTTGGGTGGGAACTACGTGGAGTAGGAGCTCATTTCAGTGGGTGATTGATTCTTACGGGGAGTAAGAATTGTGTAATTGTTTGGTGTAAACAATTGATTAAAGATAGTGAAATTTTCTTTGCTTGAGGGGCAAAGGAGACTGGACGTAGCCCTTGAGGAAGGGTGAACCAGTATAATTGACTGTGTTTTATTGTTCTTGACCCTTCTCTTTCAATTCTGTATTGTTCTTGCACTATTCATTGTGTTTAATTGAAATACTGTATCAATTTTTGGTAATCTTGATAAAACTGGTTTAAATCTTCTCCTGAATATTGATTTTTGCATTGTAACTTGAATTCTGTGTTGATTCTGATTAATCTGCTGTAGTTGTTCATGAAATCTTGATTAACAGATTGTTTCTTTTCAAACATTGTATTACATACTGCATTAACTGGAAATTGATTTGAAATTGATTGCATTGCTGGAAAATTTAATAATCTGCAATATTGCATATCAGTTTTAATTCTGAACAAATCTGATCTGAAAGTTGTTCTGTAATGTTAGGAATCTGAGTTTCTGCATACTTAAGAGTTCATTACTGCAGTGTGATTCTTGATACTTTTACTGCAAGAATTGTGTTTTTGATCCTGTGTTGATATTTAAATTAACTGATAATTGACTTTGGCTAAATTATTGTAATACTGCAGCATTGATATTATTGTTGTGTGTTCTTGGTACAACTGCAAAATTGAATCTGCATTTTGACTAATTTTCAAATCTGTATTATTTTCTAGTATTAAGAGACTTTATCAGATTTGTTAATATTGACTTAAATCAAAAGTAAAGTGAGTTAAGTGTTTTAGATTTGTATTTTTGTAATTTTGTTTCTCTTTGTTCTCATTCACAGTTTGATTTTTGTGTGTTTCTGTTCTGAGTGTATATTGCAATTGAAACTGTGTGAACTTGACTTGATTAAAGTACTGTTGTAAATTTGGTATGTGATTGTAAATCTGCTGTGTGATTGCTGTTTGAAAACTGCTATCTGTCTGTACAACAAATTGATTCATTCGAGCCTTGAATCAATTTATTTTCTTACTGCATCATATATTTTTAACACCAAGATTCAGTAAAACTTTTCTGTTTGCGAAAACGATTTTCAAAGGTCTAAATTGAAGAAAAATCTTTCAAGTTCAATTCACCCCCCTCTTGAACTCAGCCAAATACGTTTTCATGGTGTTTTCTTGTGGCTAAAACTATGATGAGAGAAAGGTATAAAATTGGAAATGGTTTAGGAAAGAATGAAAAATGTTCTATAATGCCTTTGGAAATAGTTGAAAATAAAGGAAGATACAATATGGGATACAAGCCTACTCGAGTTGATCGGAGGATAATAATAGAAGAAAAAATTGAAAGAAGCGAAGCTAAGATGGAAGGTCGAGAGCCAAGATTAAAAGAAAGCTCTTTATGTAGCCTGGTTCAAAGTTTTTACAGTGCTAGATGAATTAATGTTAATCAGGTATAGGTTATTGAGAATGAATATGAGGATCAGAGTTATGACTTTGTGTACCCTTGTTTTCCTAATGAACACATTAATAATTAGGAAATGTGAGTGCAGTCTTTGAGATATGAATGACATAATCTGTTAACATTGTCATTGTATCGTAATATTCAATTTTCAATAAAAGTAATTTTCAGAAAATTTTTTCCTTACTTATATTTTGCTTTGCTAAGAAAAATATGTCATGGGTTATATTTCAGAATCCTAGAATTCTAAAGGGATGTCATGGAGTAAAAACAAATCCTAGAATCATTGAATTTATCAGAAAATTTCAAAATATGAAAGGAAAATATATCTTAAAGCCTAACATTCTAAAAAAAATCAGGTTGACTTATTTTTCAAAGGTAACATATTGTATGCATATGTTTTGGATAAAACCCTTTAAGCCTTCTCTGAGTCCATCCAAAGAGAAAGGTTTATCTCAGTTGTTGACTATTTGAAAATGTGAGAAACATTTACCATACTAGGGCAATTGAGTCATATATGACCATTTTAGTTTATTCTCTAGAGGCATAGAAATAAAAAAAGACAGTCCGTTAGATTGACAACCCGCAAAGGGCAGTCTAAGCAAAAATTAGGACAAAAAGAAAAAAAAAGGAGAAGAAGAAGAAAGAAAGTAAAAAGAAAAAAATGACAAGTGTCGAAAGTCATTGAACTTTGTAGCAGAAGTTAATCTTTTTGAAAATCAAAGCAATCAGGACCTAAGATGATATATGGCTATGATTCTTCACTCCTAAAAACAATGGTCAGAAAAAATCCCTTGCACCCTTCTTTGAGCCTAAAATATATTTATTTCAGAAAAAATACCATAAAACAAAAATCATTAAGTGAAATTTAGTTCAAGGATTCTCAAAAAAAATCAAATCAAAAATGAAAAATTTGATAAAAATACCACACCGCATGTGAAAAATGAAGATATGGCACCGCAAATGAAAAAAAAAAGTGATATGGGTGCCGCTTACGAAAAAGTAACAAAAGATACGGTATTGCATAAGAAAAGTGATATGGATACCACTAAGAAAAGTGATACGGGTGCTGCAAATTAAAGAAAACAGAGAATGATACAGGTATCGCATATGCAAAATGAAGAAATAGGTACTGCATATCATAAAGTGATGATGTCATACGGAAATCAGCATATGTGCAAAGTGGTGATGCACTAATATTGAGATGCGCTCATACGAAACCCACAAATGTGTAAAGTGGTGATGCGGCAAAGCGATGATGCAATAATGTCGTATAAAAAAATGATGCGAAATTAAAAAATTTAAAAAAAAATTGAAGAAAAAAATTGGATAAGGATCTTTGGCTATTTTTCACAATTATTTGGTGATCTTAGTTAAAAAAAATATATATATAAAACCCTCTGGGCCTTTTTTATCTTTTTCTTCAAAAACCTTTTAAACCTTAGCCATGTTACAAGCCCAATAAAGTCCATATTGATTGGAGAATGATTGCTAATAATTTTAACTTAGAATAGTCCTGCAATAGATTGACATGACTGACAATATGGGTTAAAAAAAGTAAATAAAAATAATAAATAAAATCAGAATACCTCTGGTAAAAAGTGATACCAAATTTGAAATTCAATTGAGAGCATTATATATAATGAAAGGTCAATACTGGGGTAATTCTTTCTCATTTATATTCTTTCCATATTTTTCCTTATTTATAATTGAACCATTTTTGGGTCAAACTTCTTTGTCACCCATACTTCAAAACAAGAGCACTTTTTGTTCGATCCATACCATATTTCTTTACCTTTCAGAAGTGCAACACTTTCTTCATAAGAGTTACACTCTCTCAATTTTCACCCAAATCTATTGTTGTTCTTATAAATCAGTAAAACAAATCATCCCTTTGAACCCAATTTCCCACATCTCAAAACGGGGCCAACTTTGTTGCATTCATAAAGAGTATGTGAAAGATTCAAAATAAACTTGCATACATACTCATACTAAAAAACTGGGACACTTCTGTTACCCTATTTGAAGTTTAACACTTTTTCCATATTTTTGTTCATCTACCCATTCTGGCACATATGCATCAAAGTGTTGCAAAAAAACTAGAATTGAAGTCATTTATAATTTTGGTGTCAAGCATTAAGATTTGTGAATATCTTGTTCGAATTCAAATGAAAATTTCAATCCTAATGAATTCAATGATTGTTTAAATAGAAGGGAAACGATTCAAAGTCTATCTCAAAAATGAAAAAACATGATTTTCTATGGAAAAAAATTCATTTGAAATAATCAAATCAAAAAAATTTCCAATGCATTCAAATCAAAAATTGAAAAATTCAAAGTTCTCACGCATTCATACATTCATTCAAATCAAATAAATTGCAAAAGAAATCAAAGTTCTCGTGTATTCATACATGCATAAAACATAGTTGTCATGCATAACAAAAACTAAACTCAATTTTCGTGCATGTATATTCATTTAGACAATTGAAATCCTTTTGTGCATACATTCATGCATTCTAATCAAAGAATTGGATTTTCAAGTGAAGATTTAATGACCCTCTCGACATGGTCAAGGTCTAGACTCCAGTGAAGAAAAATGACTCAATGTCATTCATATGTTAGGGAAATGACTCAAACTCGAATACTTATTGAAGAAAGATGACTCAAAGTCATGTTAGGGAAATGACTCAAAGTCGAATTCCAATTATTGAAAGGTGACTCAAATTCTACCTCATGTTTGGAAAAAAGATTCAAAGTTAAATCTCCAATGAAAAAAAATGACTCAAAGTCATGTTAGGCAAAGGACTCAAAGTCAAATCCCTATTGATTAAAGGCGACTCAAAGTCTACCTTATGTTTGGAAAAATGACTCAAAGTCGAATTTCTAATAAAAAAAGACTCAAAATCATGTTAGGGAAAGGACTTAAAGTCGAATCCCTATTGATGAAAGGTGACTCAAAGTCTACTTTATGTTTGAAAAAAAGACTCAAAGTCGATTCTCCAGTGAAAAAAATGACACAAAGTCATGATTATACAAAGGACTCAAAATCGAATCTCTAATGAAGAAAGGTGACTCAAAGTTTACCTTATGTTTGGAGAGAGAACTCAAAGTTAAATCTCTAGTGATGACCTGTAAACCACTTGACTTTGTCAAGTTTTTGATCTCACATTCTTTTTAGTAAGGTTTATAGCTCTCTTGTCTCTATAAAGGAGTTAAGGTTGTGACTTACATAAAAAAAATGATTTTATTTTTCATCTTGAACAAAATTAATGTTTTTGTCTTTACTTATCTTTTACTCTAATAATTTGAAAATTTTAATTTTCAAACTGTTCGGTAAAATTTATGTAAAAAAGGGAAGCTGCCCACATCCAATTTTGTCTGGGTGAAAAATAAAAAAATATATTTTATGTGCATTCCCCATTTTGAGCCCAATTTCAATTTTTTTTATGCTTCACACATGCGATCCGTTTCTCTATTTTACTGAAATAAAAAATAAAAAAAATAATAAAAATAATAGTAAAATGAAAAACCAAAAAAAAAAGAGAAAATAAACAATAACATGGCATGATGTGATTGGGCATTGTCATTATCGTTGCTCGTTCAGTTTCAGTTGCAAACGGTTCACATGCATTCATGCACGTAAAAGGAAAATGAATCGGAGTGAGAGAAGCGTCAAACCTTGTGCATCGTTGTTTTGTCCTTTGAAGAACTTTCCACAGTGTCGTTTTGATTTAGCATCTATGCATGTAACCAAAAGGAGAACCGGAAAAGCAAAGCGTCAAATTCCAATACTTATAAAAGGAGGAAAGCGTTCTTAGCAAGGGGATTCAATTTTTTCAGAAATTTCAGAGATTCATTTTGTGAGAGATTTGAGAGTGAAAGAAGAGAAGAGAACGAAGCTTCACCGGAGGAGAAAACAAAAATTATAGAGAAGTGATTGAACAAAGGGAACGAGACCAAAAAACGAAGGACGCATTGAAGATTTGAAAGTGAATCTTCAACAGGTATGTGGTTTATTTGCATTTTCATCGATTATATATGAGTTTATGTAATCATGTTACTTTTCATCATCTTCTTCACTGAATGCATTCATTATGGCCTTTATTGATTCTAGATGCATCTTTGTGGAATGTGTGGATTGTTTATCTTTCGTTACCGATTACATATGCATTTTTTGCAATTAATACGCACTGTACATACTTCATTTTGAGTTCTATAATTTTTTGCGAACTGCACTGTTCATCTTCTTCGTTCAAATTAGACTGTTCATTCTTTCGTTTTGATGCATGATTAATCCTTGAATCATTCTAAACCTGTAATTTATTTAGTTATAATTGAAATCGTGAATATATAATGGAATAATGATGTTCGCGTCGCCATCTTAGAAGAGGTTGTGAGTGTTTTATTATTCACTGGAGAATCTTAAACTATAAACCTTCACCATTTGAAATATCCAACCCTAACCTTCTTTTAACTAAGCCTTTAAATCCTATAAGTTTCCTTCAAACTTTCACTTTATTCATAAAAAAAAATGCATAACCTTAAACTCTATGAGTTCAATCACGCATGCTGGCACACTCACAGAGAATCTTCAAAACCTTTAACTCTTACACCTTAACCAAACTGTAAACTAAAAAATGTACACTTTCAAAGCCCGAACCCTTGCGCCGAGGACCTTGAATGTCAAACTTTTGCACCAAACATGTTTTTTTGTGTTTTGTTATTTTGTGTGTGTTCTCCTTTTTATGATTGTGTTTTTGTCGCACCGAGTATACCTCGGTGCAATCAAACCAATTTTATCTTCCAGTTTTTGTGATTTGTTTTGTTTCGTAGTATTTTCATTTTGTTAAATGCTATCATCATGTTTTCGACTATATTTTTCATGTACATTTTTCGCCTTTGCTTAATCTGTTTCGTCAGTGGTTTTGGTTACACTGAATATGTTCCAATATAACCAAGCCTCGCTTGTATTTTTGTATGTATTGTTTATCACTTTATACAATCCCTCCTCACACTGACAAGCTTATTTTCTCTGTTTTTCGCTTACTTTTTTTTATCAAACATCTTAGTTGCACCAAATATGCTTTGGTGTAACTAAGCCAAATTTTTAAATCTGTAAATACTTGCACACATTTTTTTCCGCTTTGCTTTCTCTTGTATCACATTCAAGAATGCACTAACCTACACCCAAACTAATCATTCTGTGAACCAAAGCCACGTTCGCTAGTATTTTTGTATTCACAAGAACCAAACTCCCTTACTTAGGAATCACCTTCCTTCTAGAAAACTAAATGTTTACCCAGGTAACCCAAACGCCCATGTGAGATGTTTCAAACCTTCACATGAAAGTTTAGAACCCTTGCATGAAACCTTGCCCAAAAAAACTTCAAGTGTAAACCTACTTAACCCATAAACTTAACCCTTGTCACAGTCATGTTCGCTGACATTTATACAAACACATAAGCCAGAATTCACTCTCTCCTAGAAACTTACGCAAAACTTTGCCTAGCAACCTTTTACAAAAACCACCTTTCCCAAATTCCATGTGTTAAACAGAAACACAATAACCATGTTTTAAACCTCACGCGAACCCTTTTACAGAACTTCAAACTCATAAATGCCCTCTGATCCCGCTAACCTTTAAACAACCCAACACTTAGAACTTTGAAACCAAACTCACAAAACCCAAAGTACTATAGAATGGAAACTCATACACAGGGAAAGTCATAATTGCCTTGAACGTGTTTAAAGCGTGAATATATTTGTGTCGTGAAATCATTTTGTCTTTTATTCACATTTTTCCACATATTTTTTACGTGTCCAGTCTTCATTTTTTTTTATTAACTTGTTGAATGGCGTCATTTTTCACGTTATTAACAGTCTTACCATGTCATGCCTGTCTTGTGCCTCCTTTCTCTGAGTCAACGTATCAAAGGGCCGAACAATAAAATATTAATAAAAATAGAAAAAATAATAATAAAAATATAAAAAATTCAAAAATTAAAAAATATCAAAATTCAATTCATTTGATTTTCAAAATGACGTATGCCCTGATTTTCCATTTTTAATGGAAATCGTAGGAGCAAGGTCAATCCTTGTCGGGTCCTTTAATTTTAAAAAAAATATTTTTGTTATTTTTGCTACTTTTTGAATGCTCCTACATTGATTATTTTCATTTTATTTTTTAGGAAATTTAAACATTATGAAAAACTGTATTTGTTATTGTTCATTTGATTATGGGTATTATTTTAGGATAGGCGTTGTAGGGTGTTAATACCTTCCCCACACGTAATCGACTCTCGAATTCATATCTCTTTCACAAACCTTTCCTTTTCCTAGGTTTTCCATAGTTTTCCTTAATAAATTATGGTGGCGACTCCATCTCATTCATTTTCCACTCTCGTAATTTTTTTTCTTCCCATTTTTCCCGGATCGTCGTCCATCCGTCGTCGAGGAGATCGCGATAGAGACTTTGAGAGGATTTGAGTTACCTTTTCTCTTACTTTTGAGTTCTTGTCTTGAGAAGTTTTCTCTAGTGGTATCTCTCCATACACTTATCCTTGGAGTTCTTCATCTAAGGTGGTGTGTTCTTACCATCTTCCTCCCTTCAATCCATTTTATTTTAATTTCTAATTTCTTTTTTGTTTTCTTCTATTTTTACATTGTTGGGCCTAATGCATATCTTTTTGAGTGGGTTTTCTTCTCCATCTCCATCTGAGTTGATCAAGATCCTACCAAACCCATATAATCCATATCACAATGTAAGTGAGGAAGGCCAACCTTAATCTCTAAAGCTTTAGTTTCCCTTCTATGTTTTATTGGGGGAGCGTGTTGATAAAATTCACTATGTCTTAAACTACGCACCTCATCATGTCTTTCACCAGATTTGGAACTTCTAGAACTACCATTAGTTCTACTTTTTATTTTGTATTTTTGTATTTTATCTTATTTTTGTCTTAAGATTCTAAGTCCCTTCTCCAAAATTGCAAGTTGGGCATCTCTTTCAATTTTATCTTTCACTTTCAAAATTGCCTCTTGCTTTTACCATAGTTTTAGTGACTTGAGCTGTTGTGATAAATGTTTTGAACTTTTAGAAGTATCATTCAAGTCACTACCACTATAGTGAAAAGTATGCTTAGACATCTTAAACTTGTATTAGAATAATTTTTTACAAGAAGAAGATAAAGTTAAGTACACTAGGTGAGTTCCTACGAAAGAGAGGTGAGTCACAATGGACAAGCTTAGAGACCAAGTCTTTCCTAGCTAGAACTTTTCTCAATGCACTTCACAAACCTTCTTTAAATGAAAATTTCTTCAACACAAGTAAAAGAAGTTCATATTAAAAGAAAAGAAAGTTTTCAAACACATGCAAATTTCAAAACTAGCTAGTCAAATTCCTAATGGTGAGGCTTGTTGGAACTTATGAACCTTTAAAACACACTCACCATCTACAAACATTTTAATAAAGTAATTAAAAGAAAATGGTGGTTGTTTACAACTCAAAAGAAATACAATTTCTACTTGTTAGTTCTCTCAAAGGGAGTCATCCTTATTTGATCTTCACCTTAACCAACAAGTTAGTCAAACTTTCTCTTTTAAAACAAGATCACAAACTAAGAATTATTCCACCTCAAGAGGTAAATGAACATAAAATCAAGAAAAGCTCAAAATTAGAAATGCTAAACTCAAGAGAATTAAGATGTGTCAAACTCGAATATACACCAAAAAAACAAATTAAGGTTGCAAAAAAAATAAATAGTAGGCATACAAATTATAACCTAAGGAAAGGTACTAGAATAAATTGCAAAACAAAAACAAATATAGATTAGTTGTTGGAAATTGTATGATCTATGGTATTTTTTTAGAACTATTTCTTCCTTGAATTTTTTTTTCATAATTCATATCTCAAAATATAACTTGGCTATATCAATTTGATGTCTAAATTCCACTAAAAAAATGCGAAATAAATTCTGGGTAGAAACTGCAGAAATTTAACCTGCTCAATCATAGAAACTTGGTCTTAGCGTGACGAATATAAAATGACTTTTGCAATCTATGTTAATTTTTCCTTCTCAAATTTGGATGGGCCTTTTTCACACAAATTTAATGTCAAATTGTTATGTCCAAATCCTGCTCCACACTTAAAATGCTATTGTATTTTAGTTTTAATAAATTTTCTAGTCTAGGCTACAATCCCCATATGCAATTTGCAAAAAGAAACCTATGGAGTTTGAAGAAAAAATATGAATAAAAAACTAAACATAATAGAAATCTAACTCTAACACACTCACTAATGATCTAATTACAAGTTTCAAAACTCAAACGTAAAAGAGAAAGCACTGAAAAAGGACATACATGTTGCGGTACATATCTTACTCTACTCAAATTAACTTGCAAAAATCTCAAAAACACATACTAATGGATTTGATGACAATTTAGAAACACATGACTTATAACAAACATGTAGTGAGCACAAAATCAAAATGACACATATAAACTATTTTGACCAAATGAAATAGAAAGAAGACTCAAGTAAAATTAAAAGATACACAGTTCACCACTGAAAAAACCTAACAACACAACAAACGGAAGGGTCAAGATAAACTAAGCAATTTGAACTAAATAACGAGACATAAAAATTCAAAACAATTCGGTAAACAAGTTAAAGACAAGTAAGAATATCATGAAGACCACACAAAATTGAAATAAGAAATAAAAAGAAGAGGAAACTTATCTCAAACCATAGCTCTAGGTACCAAATGATAGGAGGCACATATGAGAGTTATTCTTCTTCAATGTTTTGTTTGATGATTATTCTTCAATGGATGATGAATGTAGGTTGCAGAAGTATGGTTGAAGTGAAACTCATCTCGATTTGTGAAGAGGCAAGGTGAATTAGAACTAGTGTGAGGTTAGCCAACACAACTAGGAGGAGTCTATAAGAGAGTTTATGAAGGAGACTACATGAACAAGTAGAAGCACCAATTTGACAACAATTCAATACTCATTCAGAGTTAGAATTTACAAGACCAAGAACTCTTATTTATAGTTGATGGAGGAGCTCCTAGGTGCTTTAGCTTCATGTGCAAGCTCTAATGGAAGTTAAGCATGTTGAAGCCTTGATGTACCAATTAGAAGAAGTGGATGAAACTCCTAATGATGCGGAAGCCATGGAAGTACAAGGAAGGAAGCGTGCAAGGAGGTTTATGGTGAAGTAGGTGGTGAAAGCCTTGAAGGAGGTTAGGCCAACATTCAAGAGAAGAGCTCTTAGCTTTTAAGAGAAGAATCTCAATGTGAAACTTCTAGCAATGTGCTGAAAATTTGGCAACATAATATTACTCAAATCAAGTCTATAATGGAGGTTCCTAAACCTCTTATTTATAGAAGAAGAAAAGGCTAGTAGCTTCCCTAGCAAGCTAAGATAGCGTATACAAGAAGCTAAGGGTAGAAAACCTAACTTGCCTTGCAAGCTACCTAGTGTCATATTGGAGAAGCTAGGGTTGGGAATCCTAAGTTGCGCCACATGTTAGGGTTAGGATAACCTAGCGTGTGGAGCAAGCTACTCTTTCATAAACTAGGCGCCATTGGATAGGCACCATATGTACAAATCCTATGCATCTAAAACCTATCCTAGGTGTCTTCTATAAATCCTAAGGCACCTAAGGTTATTTACAAACATCCAAATTTTCCTATTATACTTTTTACAATTTTTACAAGAATCCTCAAAGTTCAAAATAGTCAGCATTTTAATCTACACATGTGCCTCTGACTCTTTGCTTGCTTCAAGGTGTCTGAGCATGGCTCTGGTGATTGAACCTTGCCTGAGCTCTCCTCCATCATCCTCTCCCTCTTAAAGTAGATTTGTCCTCAGATCTGACTCGTCTACCTCATCATCATTGCTACCAACAAAAGGAATGAGATCAATTACATTAAAGGTAATATGTTCTCCATAATCTTCAGGTAGATCCAATTGATAAGCATTATTATTTATTTTCTTTAAAATTTGAAAAGGTCCATCACCACGGGGAATGAGTTTTGACTTTCTTTGATTTGGGAATCTATCTTTTCTTAAGTGAAGCCAAACCCAATTTCCCTCTTCAAAACTTATTGCTCTCTTCCCCTTATTGTTTTTCCTAACATACTTATCACTTTGTTGTTGTATTTGAATTTTAACCTTCTGATGTAATTTTTTTACAAAATCAGCCCTTGATGCCCCTTCTTTATGAATAAAATCAATAGGATTGGGCGAAGGAATCAAATCTTTTGATGCGCGAGGGTTAAATCCATATACAACCTCAAAAGGTGAAAATTGGGTAGTCTTATGAACTACCCTATTGTAAGCAAACTTAATATGAGGAAGATACTCATCCCATGATTTGTAATTACCCTTCAGAATAGCCCTCAACATAGTGGATAAAGACCTATTAACAACCTCGATTTGTCCATCCGTTTGGGGATGACATGAGGTAGAAAAATTGAGTTTAAGATCTCTATCGGACACTATAGTTTTAGGTAACCCATGAAGCCTAACCACTTCTCTTAAGAAGAGCCTAGAAATATTACTTACATCATCTATTTTGTGACATAGAATGAAATGTACCATTTTACTAAAACGACTCACAACCACAAAAACAGAGTCAAAACCCCTTTGAGTTCTAGGTAGTCCAAGGACAAAGTCCATACTGATATCTTCCCAAGGTGCACAAGCAACAGGTAGTGGGGTATATAATCCAAGAGGCACAGTCCTAGATTTTGCTTGTAAACAAGCAATGCACTTATAACAACACCTTTGTACATCTCGCCTCATGGGGTCAATAGAACTTTTCTCTCAAGATGTTTAAAGTCTTTTCTACCCCGAAATGACCCATAAGTCCCCTTCATGTGACTCGTTTATAAGAAGTTTTCTATGTCAACCATGAGGTATGCATAACTTTCCTTCTCTAAAAAGATAACCTTGGTTGACATAGAACCCTTCTTGCGGTTTATGTTGACTTTTGGTGTAAATGGATGAAAATTCAGGATCTTGTGGTACAATCCAATAATATTATCAAATCCAAGAATTTGGGCTCCTAATGCAGAAATCAACAATTGTTTCTAAGATAAAGCATCGGCCACAATATTACTTCTTCCCTTCTTGTATTTGATTACATACTAAAATTGTTCTAGAAATTCCACCCACTTAGCATGTCTTTTGTTCCATTTATGTTGACCCTTCAAATATTTAAGTGACTCATGATCACTATAAATGATAAATTCTTGGGACACAAGATAGTATTCCCATGTTTGAAGGGCTCTTATCAAAGCACAAAGTTCCTTGTCATAGGTGGGATAATTTAAAGTGGCACCATGTATTTTTTCACTAAAATAAGCAATGGGGTGGCCACCTTGAATTAACACAGCACCTATACCTACTCCTGATGCATCACATTCTAGCTCAAAAGGTTTAGTAAAATTAGGTAAAGCCAGAATGGGTGCATTAGTGAGTAAGAACTTTATCTTTTGAAAAGCATTTTCTTGTTTTTCGGCCCAATGGAATGTAACATCTTTCTTCACCAGCTCATTGAGAGGTGAAGCTAGACTAGAGAAGTTAGGAACAAACCTTCTATAAGAACTTGCCAATCAATGGAAACTCTTTACTTCTCCCACATTCTTTGGGTAGGCCACTCTTGGATAGCTTGTATTTTTTAGCGATCCACATGAACCCCATTTTTAGTGACAATGAACCCTAAGAACACAACACTATCTACACAAAAGGTACATTTATCTACATTGGCAAAAAGTAGATTTTTCCAAAGAACTAGTAAGACTTCTCTAAGATGGTGAATATGAGATTCTACACTAGTGTTATATACAAGGATATCATCAAAACAAACTACTACAAACTTTTCTATGCAATCCCTAAGTACATGATTCATTAGTCTCATAAAAGTGCTGGGTGCAGTAGTGAGTCCGAAAGGCATCACTAACCACTCGTATAGTCCAAATTTGGTCTTAAAAGTGATTTTCCATTCATCACCTTCTTTGATTCTAATCTGGTGATATCCGCTTTTTAGGTCAATTTTAGAAAGCACAGTGGACCCATGCAATTCATCAAGCATGTCATCAAGCCTAGGAATTGGGGGCCTATATTTTACAGTGATATTGTTAACTGCACGACAATCACAACACATTCTCCATTTCCCATCTTTTTTTGGCACCAACAAAACTGGCACGGCGCACGGGCTAAGACTTCTTTGTACCCAACCTTTATCTAATAACTCTTGTCCTATATGTTGGTCTGCTTGGCAGACTAGCACCCGTAACAAAATCAATTTGATGTTCTATTCTCCGAAAAGGTGGCAATCCTGTAGGACCGTCACTAGGAAATACATCACCAAATTCCTTCAAAAAAATTTCAATGGAAGGAGGTAAAACCTTAGTTTCAATTTTATTAGAATGTGCACACATGAGTGTTCCTTTACATAATAAGAGGTATGGAGGTTGCTCAATAACGAGGCATGTTTTTAAAGAATTTTTAGTTAATAAAGACTCCTTTTGAGTAACCTTGTGGGAAGGAACACGAAGCTCCCACACCTCGAATGCATCTTTAATATGAAGACTTTTAGCTCTTGGAGTTTTGCTTTTCCTTCCATTATTTAATTTACTTTTCATTTGTACTTGATCTTCCAACACTTGAGTAGGTGTCAAAGGATGAAGTGCAAACTTCTTTTTGTTATGAGTAAAGGTAATTTCGTTGGTAAGACCATCATGAATAGTTTATTTATCAAATTGTCATGGTCTTCCCAATAAAACAATCAAATTCCCCACAGAAAACTTGACCTTTACTTGATTTTTAACATTATTGTCCCCACCATCATTAATCCAATGTAATTTATAAGGTTTACGATGGGGTAATAATTCAAGTTTTAATTTAACAACCATCCTAGCACTACAACAATTACAACACGACCTGTTGTCAATGATGAGAGAACATACATTTTCAGAAATTTTGCATCTTGTGTGGAAGATGTTCTCTCGTTGTGACTCGGGTTGTGGGCTAGGTTGGCTATTAAGGGAGCGTCTCACCATAATAATTCTCCCTCATGAGCATAAGCATCCTTCCCTCTTTCATTATTCGACTCCTCACTAGTGTTTTCATCATTATTTTCCTCCTCACTACTATATAGGTCTTGGCCTCTCATCAAAATGGTTCTCAAAGATGGACATTGAGCTTGTATATGACCCCGACCCAAGCATTTAAAACACTTAATATCACTAGTTCGGCCAGAGGGTGTGAATTCTTTTTTCTTTTTGGTATTTTCTTGAACTATGACTTTAGGAGGATTTTCTCTTGGTTTTTCTTTTAAAAACTTTCCCTCCCTATTATAGTCGGTCTTGGAGTAAGAGTTAGAATAAGAACTTTGACTTGTGCTTTTCCTTAAAACTTGTTGTTGCACTTTAATACAAATTTGCACTAAGTCATGGAAATCCCTATAAGGGAGAAGTTATACTTTATCTTTTATCTCTAGACTTAATCCACTTAAGAATCTAGCTATAGTTACATTTTCTTCTTCCCTAATTCCTGCCCTCATCATGTACAACTCCATTTTCTGCCTATATTCTTCAATACTCATGTTCTTTTGATTAAGTCTATGGAGCTTATCCATGAGTTCTCTATGATAAGTGCACTTTTAAGATCATTTCAATACACTATGGTTGGTTCATTGTGAAGATGTTTATCCCTTACTAAGGCAGTCCACTAATGCAATGCATGTCCTTGGAAGCTAAGAGTAGCTAGTGGAACTTTCTTTTCTTCACTCACTTCATAACACTCAAACAATTGTTCCACCTTCATCTCCCAATCTAATCTATCTATATCATTAGTTCCATGAAAATGGGGAAGATCTACTCTAATTTTCTTGGATTTTCTCTCTCTCTTACGGTGGTGATAAGGGACAAGTTGGTAATGATCAATTGCTCTCAAGCTATCCCTCTAGAAACTCCAAACCATTAAATAGATCACATAAGGCAAATTGGTATGAGTAATAACTTCTATCATTCTGGAGTGGTTGGATGAGAGTAAAAACCATTTAGGCAATGAAATTGTACCTTCAGAATGACACTTGACTCAGGACTTGAAACATTGATTGTCACCTAATTAAGGAATAAGAACAATATACAACATTAATTATTCTGAAAATGAAGATCAGATTTGTTTATAATCATCAGAATCCTTCACAAATATTTGCTTGTTGCAACATAGCACCTTATCTGTTTCAATTTGAGCAATTAGCTCAACAACACTAACCCTGGTCACCAAGCCCTAATTCCATTTATCAAATACAAACATGATGGTCACTCACCAGTAATTCATAAAAAAATACCATTCAAATAGATAGAATAAAAAACATATTTGAGGATGAACATACTCTCCAAAATGTTTGCCAGAGTTAGAGGAGATAGAGGAGGGAAAGTGTCCTCTGAGAACGTGTTTAGGTGTGCCTGGCTGAGATTCCCACACAAATGGCATAGCAAGGGCTATTTTGAAAGAAGGGTTGGACACAAAGCTTTCCTTCGAGAGTAGCCTGTAGAAGAACTTGTCATCTTGCTTGATTAAAAGACACTCTTCTAATGTAACTCGGATTTAGCATTAACCATCTTTGTTTATTGGAACTGTACGAGTTGTTGTCACCGACTCTGATTTGAGTTTTCAGAGAGATAGAAAAAGGTTTAGGCCTCATTTCTGGCTCAAGTCAAAGTGCCAATTACAAATGAAGTCATAATAGCTTTAGTATCCTTTTATATCCAACATTGTACCTTAACAAATAATCAATATTAACTTCACACTTTTAAGGACAAAGCTTCCATTTGTTTGTACCTAACTATTTTGACAATTTCTTTATGCTTATTACACCGTCTTTAAGCAAACTATGAGACTATATCCTTATGTTACTCCCTAAACAAGTTTAATAAGACAACAGTTGTTTTATTTTTCTGTCAAAAATGTAAAAAAACAATGTTTAAACTTCTTGGAAACTTTCAAGGACCTTTCTTTCTAATTTTCTACAATTCAGACACTAAAGTGACTACACGTTCTAAATTGGTGGCTAAAGTGGCTATTTGAGTGGCAAGTACAAGGTTTCTAATGATAATTCACATCAACCTCGCATGATAAGCTTCTACAGAGAAATTGTCCTCTATTTTTATTATGCATAGATATTTTAAAGGACCTGATTTGATACCAAGTTGAAGACTGAATATTTTGATGAATAGATTAAGTGAAAAGCACTCTAAAGCACATATCTAAGTAATTTTCAAATTTGATTACATTTAAGAGCAGTAAACATCAATGCAATTCCTTAAGTACATAAGATAAATACTATGCATGAATATGAATATTACATGAGAACAGGACATTCCCATCATGTTCCATTATTGTAAACAAGACCACCTTTTCCCATCGCCCTCCAAAACCCTTCACATTCATCTCCTTACATTTTTATGGGGAAACAAAATTAATTGATAAAAAGAATTCAAGTTTCCAAAATTAGAAAAGGGGGCAGGTTCATCATAACAAAAAATAGAAATCAATCAAGCAAAAGCTTTTCCAGTCAAAACCACGTTTTTGGAAAGCCACTCCAAAACAGGGTGTTTCTTAATGGAAAAATAAAACAAAGAAAAATACAAAATGTCAATTGGTTAAAATTAGCCAAACTCTATACATTATTAACTAGTACAGATTACAAAATACTAAGTACGGTTTCAATAATTGTACACAACAAAACCATAGCTTCTCAATCACATATGTTCTATAGACAAAATATCATTTAATGTGGTTAGTGAAAGTACATCCATCCAGTATCATATGTTCTATATACTACAGTTAAGTAACACTTTATCCATGTGATGAGATATATGTAATTTGTATGAATCAGTCAATAAAATTAGAAAATAGAAAATAGTTCAGCACACTAGTAAAAAAAACACATTGAATCGCAGTTATACAAGGCTTACAAGCACGGTTTTGGAACCGCGGTAGATCCAACCGCTATAAAATGTATTGAAGATATCACCGCAGTTGTATAACCGTAATGGAAAGTATAACATATCACCGCGGTTCTTAAGCAACCGCGATTATAAAAGTCCAAAGTGTGAAAAAATGACTAAAAGAAATGCTGGTATTAGACATACCAATGCGGTTGTAGAAAAAACCACGCGATATTCAACATACCACCGTGGTTGTTAACAAACAACTGCATTTGGATGTCCAATACCACCACGATTTTAACCACAACCGCGGTGGTATGTCCTCTTTTATTAAAAAATAGCAACAACTATTCGTTCTCAACCCAAAGAGTGTCACTTTGTCGTAGTTGTGGGCCATGTTCATGTCGGTGAGAGTCGTTTCGTAGGCGTTGCAGAAAGCCAGGGACGGGGCCAAGATGTAAGCAACCACCACGTAGAACCACTTCAGCTGAGGAAACATTTACAGGATTACCACTACGAAAACCACCGACAACGTTATATATCCACCACTTCCAATCCACATAGAAATGTTGTCCCTTAAAAACACTTCCTTTTGTTTAAGCTCTTCCTCGTTGTTATTCCCCTCCTCGTCTATCGCCGTTGCACGTTAGAATAACCAGATTATATAAACTGCTACAAAGTGGTGTGAGAGAGAGGGGAACTTGTCATACCACTTTGACGGTTCTTGATTTTTTGAAGTACGCTGAGGAATGAGGAAATGAGAATCTTGACGAAGTTGTATACGCCGTCACCGAGGATGAGAGAAACGGTTAGAAAGACCTTGTAGTCGTACAAGGCCTTCATGTTACTCTTATCTAAATTGGAAGGGTACCATTGCCCCTTACGCAGATCTATGAGTGGTCACATGAGTCCAAAGGAGAGAACTGCTCCCAGCAGTAAAGACAGATTCACCAGGTGTGGGCAAATCATCCCTGCCCCCACATATGTCATGTCAAAATCGAAATAGAATCTGCAAATTCAAACAAAACTAAATTAATTAGACTGATAGTAATTCCTATAACTACAATGCTACTAGTTCTCCTATGATAAAATGTCCTTGCAGTAGATCCTCCTATGATAATTAATGCGGTGCGTGTTCCAACTAAAAGGTACAATATTGGGAATAGGGCTATCAATTTCCCAAGTTTCTCTCTTACAACAGCACATCATCCCACCAAATTAAGAACTTCACAGTATCACATAATTTATAGTTTTTTTGTTCTTTATATGTGCACACTTCTCAAATTTGTTTCTTTTTATCAGTTAAAAAAGTTATTGAAGTTAGAATAATAATATGATTAGAACATATAGTAAACTCATGTTGAAACTGTACCGAAGGTAGCACCACAAAGTTGAAGGTATCGACAGTAATATACACCCTGCTCCACTGACTCGTGAAGATTGACCAGAAGTCATAAGGTGTAGAGTTGCCATATGAAAGCCAGAGTCAAACTTATGATTCCCCATGTCCTGCAAAAACCAAAAACATGTTACTTCAAAATAATACAATTGCTTTTAAACAAATCACAGTGGAGCCATAAAATACATCACTTTTGTATTTTATTTGGAATCAAATAATTGAGCATAGAAAGAAACATTGAATAATGGCACAAAAGAAGAAGAGAAACATCCAAGAAGACTACATGGAACGTGCATCATTTACTATTATAATAAAATGTGTCATTTTATATCATACATGTTGACAAGTTGTTATTATGATTGTTTTTTAATAATAATTCCAGCTATACTTTTACCTATCAAGTATTCTAACTATAATTTGATACATTAGATATTTTAATATATGACATGAAGAAGGAAAAGTTTATTATTTTGGGAGTGTAGAGATATCTTTTAGTTCTTCTACTTGAAATTCAAATATTTCTACGTATCGGTTTAAATGAATGTTTAAAAAACTGTTTTTGATGAAGTGAAACAATTTAAGTTCACATGTTTTTACCTTGAAAAATATTTAATGTAAAATTTGAGTAAACTTTTTAATCCGACACGAGGATACTTTTCATAATTGAGTTTTTCCAGACAAAAATGCTTGTTTTTCATTCTAAAAACAAACACACGTTAATCAAGAAGCAACACATAGAAAAAATTACTAAAGACAATGAATAAAAGATTGATGGGAGAAGATACGCACAAAAAATGAAACCACAGGCATTTTTTAGCTGTTTTTCAAATTTGAAAATTTACTTTTAGTCTTGTGATACTAATTCACCCAAATAGATAGAGTTAATTTCTCTTAAGTGTTACCAACAATTTATTAATCATGTCCACCCACACAAGTATTAGTGCATATCTTATCACTACCTGAATCCCAAAAGTTGTTATAACTCCAATTTCAATTGGTAAACAATATAAAAATAGCAGATTCTGCAAAAATTTTATACTAATTTTTAAGAGAGGTTTTACTATTGGAAAATAGAAAAGTCAAAAAGAGGAAGAGAAAAAATTTTGATGACTAAATAGAATGTGTACTTGGCCATTTTGTCCCCCTGTGTATGGAAACCATTAATGAGAACAGTTGTTGCCAAGCCACTAGGGAACGTCAATTTGAGGTCAACTATCATGATCTGTTCCAAGAAGAGTGTCAATCAGTAAGAGGATGCCGTTGAGTTTTTCTAGTTACTGTCAAGGGTTTTTGCTTAAGACTACATACTTACTTATTAGTAGGATCATAATTAATTTAAAGTGAGGTAGTTTCTGACCATTTGTTTCATACAAAAACAATGTGATTCAGTTTGTACACCTTTGTTGAACATGACATTATAAAAGGAAGAAAGACATCCACATGTGGTGCAGATGTGACAATAAAATTACTTAATATCTTTTATTTAATTTAAATTTTGAAAAAATATTTATTCTTTTATAAAAATTACTTTTACATCAAAATAAAAATATATTTCCAAAATCCACCAAAATATGATTGGAGTGGTGATGGCGATATAAGGACAGTACCTTTCTAAGTGGAATCAAGATAAAGAGGCCAACAAAGCAAACCACAAAGAGGAATGTTGTCATCTAACCAAATTCTAGATCTCTCACAGTGTTTGGATTGTTACCCTCAACCCCACTCCAGTTAACTCATAAGTCTTCCTATTTAATCCCAAAATATAAGAAGCAAATCCTCGTGAAACACACCAAGTACACACATATATGTATATGAAAATTTACATGTATGGATGGATGTGATGCTTTGAAAGGTATTAAGATGTACCGTGAACGACAATACTGTAGCATGAGAAATCACAAGTCTGTATTATGGTGTTTTCTTGGGGGGTGAAGGGTTTGGACACAAAACCAGCTTTGTGGAGCACTTTGTTCTAGCTTCTGACAAACAAGTAAGCAAGGAGAGCAGCAGAGACATTGAAGTTTGGAACTATTCCAGCTGAGAAAAACAGCCACATTGAAGGTGAGAAAAACAAATAAACGAGAAAATAAGATTAGAAAAGAAAAGAAAAAACCTGTTATGGTTCACCGGAAAAGCTTGCCGGAGAAATGGTTGAGCAGAGAGAAAATGTGTGAAACCCTAGCTTTCCCAGTGTCACACTTTCACGAGAATAACACACAAAAAGAGAAAATAGGTGGTGAATGGAGAATAATACATAGCCTTCGTCAACCTAAAATAGGAGATACGACCGCGGTTTCCACAAACAACCGTGGTCGTATCCACATACCACCACGGTTGTGGCTCCAACCGCAGTGGTATCCTCCCTGCAAAAATAATTCAAAAATATTTAGTTGCCTACCACCGCGGTTCTGGAAACAACCGTGGTGGTATCTCTTTGCAATAATTCATTATTAAATATTTGTGTGCCTTACCACCACGGTTCTCACACCAACCGCGACGGTATCTTCTGCAATGTTAATACGACCGCGGTTGTTATAGACAACCGCGGTGATATCGTTGCACTTGATTTCAAAAATGTCACCACATTATTTTTAAATGCGGTTCCCTCTTAACTGCGGTGATATCCTGTCGTGGAATGTGTTTTTTCTACTAGTGGCATAAACATTCTTTGATTTGGTTTAAGCTCAAAATAGTTTCACTTAATGCGGCGAATGGTTACAATTCAAAGTAACAAACCAACAAGCAAAGATATCTCTCCAGCCACAATTGATATATCGTTTTTTATGAATAACTAAACGGTTAACTCAGTAGGACTTTTTCATACATACATGTAGCAGAAACGAAAAATACAAACATAAAACCCCCCAAGAAGTGATATTTTTGTAAGGATGGGGACAATGACATACGTAAATGAAGCACCGAAGGAAACCAGCAACCCAAAACACACCAAGAAACGATTTTTAAACATAAACATCTATCATATACAAAAACCAGCAGCAAAAACACATCAAGAAACGATTTTTAAACATATACATCTATCAGATACGTAAACCAGCAGTAAAAACACATCAAGAAACGATTTTTACGCTGACCCGAGTGCTTCAAAGACCAAAACACAAAGCATGTTTCATACCAACAATGGTTTCAATTCCTACAAGAGCAAAAGACACATTACTCCATGGATGACAAAAGACGTCCTTCGACAACAACGAGAAACAACCTCTTCCTCCTCTGATTCACGGTTAGAAACACCAAAGAGCTATGACGAAGCAACCAAGTGTGTGCAAAACCCTAATGGCAACGTGTGGCACCGTTCTCTCTTCTCTGTTCTCTTTCCTTCAACCAGCGAATGAAAGCAAGAAGAGCTTTCCTCTCTTTTTGTTAGCGTTTCACATTTTGGTTTTCAAATGACGTATTCAGCCCTTGCAATAATACAAACCACTTCCACGTAACCCAAATGCTTAGTATTTTTCTCTCTTATTGCCAACTCAGAGAACCCATGTCACGCAGGAGTGTCAAATGGGTGTAACTTCTTCAGCAGTGTCAAATTATCATTTCCCTTTTAACAAATTCTAGAAAATGGATGTTCGTATCATAAAACTACAAAAAATTGCATTTTAGTTTTTAATTTTTATTTTTTCAATTATATTTTATTTTAGGTTTTCAAGGTTTTACTTCCCGCTCTCGTCTCCCGCTTCCAGTTTTCATGAAGCTTGTTTTCCTTTTTCAGAAAGTCTTTTTCATTGTATTCATTCTAGAAAGATCCTTCCAAATTTTCTTTTCTCATTCTGAAAGTGACAACTTTCATACAATGAATCGATTTAGTCATAATTGAGAGGCTTGGACTCGAGTGTCATAATTCTCGATGTCACCACGACTTGAATTGGAACCACAATCTAACTTCTGTCAAAAGTGGAGGTGGAGGAAATGCTTCAATACGAACATCGATCGTCACTAGAGGCAATATGGAGAAAGGCTTCTTAGCGGAGGCAGAGAGCGCGACTTCGATTGTGGATTTGGTTGATGCGTCGTCCTGCTCCTGCAAACTTCAAACGGATCGCGCCGTGGCATTTGGAACAGAGGTTCATGATAGCAGAACTAGCAAAGAAGTTCGCACGAAGAAGGTGACCTTTCAGAATAAATGCTACTTTCTCTACTAATTAGCTTGCATATGTTTTTCTTCAATCTCAAAATTGATTTTTTTCATAAAAAGTTTCGTTGAGATTAGTACCACCGTTTCCAAGAAGATTTACTCGTACATTTGTTATCATCTCCAATTTCCTAGGTTTTTCGTTTTACTCCCTTCATTGTACATGATTTCACTTTTACTTGTAATTTATTTGTGTAATTGAATATGAATTTGATGTATCAAAAGCTTTATGTGACTATTAGAAAAGCAACCAGTGAAACCTCCCATGGCTCTCTTTATTAGTGATTCTGATGAAATTGATATATGGTTTTATATGATTTCATGCGTCTATATTTACAGGAAAGTTTTACATTGATAAGGAAAATATATTTATACAAGTATGTATGAATTAATATTATAACAGTTACAACAGAATATTTTAGAGACCAAGCAACAAACCTATCGTAGTGTTATTCTTGAGCAAATCCTTTAAAGTCCATTTTATGTTGTTTTTGTTTTATAGTATTGTGGGTATTAAGCTGATGGGGTCGTGGCTTTATTTGGTTGAATATGTTGGAATGAAAGAAAAACGATATATCAATTGTGGCTGATATATATGCAAAAGTCCTACATATTGTATGCAAAAGTCCTACTGAGTTAACCCCTTAGTTATTCATAGGAAACAACGTTTTGGTTTGCTTTTGTTGATTTCTACTTTCCCTCTCTAAGACATGTATGTATACGAAAGTGCTTCTGAGTAAACCACTTAGCTATTCATAGGAAACCACGTTTTGGTTTGCTTTTGTTGATTGTTGGTTTCCCTCTCTGCTACATGTACGTATGCGAAAGTCCTACTCAGTGAACCACTTAACTATTCATAGGAAACCACATTTTGGTTATTGCTTTTGATTGATGGTTTCCCTTTATGAGACATGTATGTATGCGAAAGTCCTACTGAGTCAACCCCTTATCTATTAATAGGAAACCACATTTTGGTTTGCTTTTGTGGCTTATTGGTTTCCCTCTCTAAGGCATGTATGTATGCGAAAGTAATTCTAAGTGAACCACTTAGTTGTTCATAGGAAACCACGTTATGGTTTGGTTTTGTTCATCATTGGTTTCCCTCTCTGAGGCGTGTATGTATAGGAAAGTCCTTCTGAATCAACCGCTTAGATATTCACAAGAAAGCATGTTTTGGTTTGCTTTTCTTGATTGCTGGTTTCCCTCTCTGAGGCATGTATGTATTCGAAAGTCCTTCTAAGTCAACTGCTTAGCTATTCATTAGAAACCACGTTTTGGTTTGCTTTTGTTGCTTGCTGGTTTCCTTCTCTATGGCATGTATGTATGCGAAAGAGCTTTTGTGCCCCAATACTCAACGATTTGTAATTATGTGTTATTCCGAACATTGATGTGGTTGGTTGGTTTATGCATTGTGTAAATTGTTGGGGGTGTTTTATTTTCAGGAACAAATGCATGACTTCATAGAATAATTAGTTGGCAAATGGGTTATGCACGAGAAAAATATTCATCGAACTAAGTTTCTATCCAAGATTCAAGAATAAGCCAAATGCCATCTGCTAATTAAAGATTAAGTGTATACCTTTTCAACTGTAAACAATTAAATAACAATTGCATATTCTCATTCTTTAGACAAATGTAAGACATGTGTCTTTATTTTTATGGACAAATGAAATCACTTTTGATTGTAATTCATTGGACCAAAGACTTTCATGTTCACATACTTAGACCACAGATAGAAGGAAAACGTGCTAAGACCACTTTAAAATGGATTCAATCCCAAACAAGATGAACTTGAACATTTGACTTTGCAGTTCTTGTCAGGATATTCATTTGTTTAACGCAATGAACCACTTAAGACCACACAGTAAACCACAACAATGTGGGTGCCTAACCTTTGCTTCAAAGACTTTCATGTTCACATGATTGCACCATAGAAGGAAGGAAAACATGCTAAGAACACTTTGAAATGGATTCGATCCCAAACTGGATGAACTTGAACATTTGACTATGCAGTTCTTGTTAGGATATTCATTTGTTTAATGCAATGAACCACTTAAGACCACACAGTAAACCACAACAATGTGGGTGTCTAACCTTTGCTCCAACGACTTTCATGCTGACCTAATTCGACCATAAAAGGAAGCAAAACGTGCTAAGCCACTTTGAAACAGATTCAATCCCAAACATGATGAACTTGAACATTTGGCTTTGCAATTCTTCTCAGGATATTCATTTGTTTAACATAATGAACCACTTAAGACCACACAGTAAACCACAACAATGTGGATGTCTAACCTTTGCTCCAACGACATTCGTGTTCACATAATTCGAACATAAAAGGAAGGAAAACGTGGTAAGAACACTTTAAAATGCATGCAATCCCAAATTGGATGAACTTGAACATTTGACTTCGTAGTTCTTGTCAGGATATTCATTTATTGTACGCAATGAACCACTTAAGACCACGCAGTAAACAACAACAATATGAGTGTCTAACTTTTGCTCCAATGACTTTCATGCTGACCTAATTGGACCACACAGGGAAGGAAAACGTGTTAAGACAACTTTGAAATAGATTTAATACCAAATAGGATGAACTTGAACATTTGAATATGCAGTTCTTGTCACGATATTCATTTGTTTAATGTAATGAACCGCTTAAGACCACACAGTAAACCACAACAATCTGAGTGTCTAACCTTTTCTCCAACAACTTTCATGTTCACATAATTGCACCACAAAAGAAGGGAAAATGTGATAAGAACACTTTGAAATGGATTCAATCCCAAACCGGATGAACATGAACATTTAACTTTGAAGTTCTTGTCAGGATATTCATTTGTTGTACACAATGAACCACTTAAGACCACACAGTAAACCACAAAAACGTAGGTGTCTAACCTTTGCTCAAACAACATTCATGTTCACATAATTGGACCAGAAAAGAAAGGAAAACGTGCTAAGAACACTTTGAAATGGATTTAATCCCAAACTAGATGAACTTGATTATTTAACTTCACAGTTTTTGTCAGGATATTCATTTGTTGTACGCAATAAACCACTTAAGACCACACAGTAAACCACAACAATGTTGGTGTCTAACCTTTGCTCAAATGACTTTCATGTTCACATAATTTTACCACAGAAGAAAGAAAAATGTGCTAAGAACACTTTGAAATGGAATCAACCCCAAACTGGATGAACTTGAATACTTGAATTTGCAATTCTGGTCAGGATATTCATTTGTTGTACGCAATGAACCACTTAAGACCACACAGTAGACCACAACAATGTGAGTGTCTAACCTTTGCTCTAACGACTTTCATGCTCACCTAATTGGACCACAGAAGGAAGGAAAACGTGTTAAGAACGTGCTATAAATCGAAAAATAATTAAATTATCTTAGTTTAACTTTTATTTTAATTATTTTAACTATCTTGATTATTTTTTATTTTAATGTTAATGTAAAAATAATTAAGGATCCACTAGTTCAAAAAAACGCATTCTACGTCAGAATAATACGTCTGTTAAACGGAACTGATGTAAACAAAAACGAAGTGACATTTTTGTAAATATTTTAAGAGATATTACGTCGATAAACTCAAACCCGACGTAATATACTATATTCTACGTCGGTTGTCACTCATAACCGAGGTAGAAAAGACTGAAAAAAGTAAAAATTTGAAATTTGAAAACTTTGTGATGACACTCAAGATACTACGTCAGTTGGGAGTTGCCAACCGACGTAGTTTACAGCCCATATAACATCGATTGGGACTTTCCAATTGACATAATCTCCTTCACCTTCTCCTGCTTCACTTTCTCCTTCATCTTTTCCTCAACCTCGTTGCCTCCTCCTCAACCTCACTGTCCTCTCCTCCTAGCCTTCGTGAGGTGCCACTTTCATTTCACTAGTTTTCATTTGTATTTCGCGTAGTGCCACTTCTCACTAGTTTTCATTTGCATCTTTGTTGTTCATCGGTTTTGCTAGGGTTCGAGACGTTCCATTTTTTGCTTCATCCATGTTCGTTTGGTGTGCGCAAGCTTCTTGGTGGTCTCAGTTGAATGCTTGGTTTGACACCCCTTGCCTTTTCTCATTACAAGATGTTAGCAATTACTTAAATTTCATTAAAAATAGTTAGAAAATTATTTTTGACCCAAATTTTTTATCAACATCTTGATTTAGTATATATTTGATGGTAGCATTCATATATTGTATAGGTTTATCATAGATTTAGGGTTTCAAAAGTTTAGGGCGAAAAAACTTCAAACAGTCGTAACTTTTGATAGAGAACTCGGATTGAGATGCTCCAAAAATAAAAGTTGCTCGAAATGGGGTAACGAAGCCTCTAGCCAATAGCCAAAGGTGGTTGGGCTTCTAGAAATTCCAAAATTTCATCATTTAGGGTTTCTTTTTTATTTTTTTGTTATTTTTCATCCTTTTTTTGGATTGTAGCCTTTGATTTCACATATCTATACTTGCTAGAAAACTCTAAAATTTTTTGTGGTGTTTTCTCGTATCGATTAGAGATTGATCAACCCATTAATTTTTTTTTTAAAAAAAGACTTTTTACGTCGGATGTAAGCTACAACCGACGTAATAGAGCACTTTTTACGTCGATTGTTGCTCAAAACCGACGTAAAAAATGCTCTTACGTCAGTTGTAGCTTACAAGCAACATAGTATCCACCTCTTTTAGTTATTTTATTTATATATGATTTCGGTTTCTATTTTGCAACCAGCGTAGTGACGTACATATTACGTCAGTTGCATAACCAACGTTATATGTCCAAGACTTTCTACGTCGTCTAGGTCAACGTCGATTCCAAAACCGACGTAAAATTTCTTCTAAAACCGACATAGAAGATCATTTTTCTATTAGTGATCATAAGTCAAAAACATTAAAATTATTAAAGGATTAAAACTAATAAATTTTTATACTAATGAATATTGTTTAGTCTGATTCTATATTGGAAAATGTTAGTTTGACACCATTATTCATCCTACTCCCATTTGACACTCCTACGTGTTACGTGGGCCCACCAGCAAAAAAGAGAATGTGTTTGCTTTTGTTGTATACAAAAGGGTAATTTCGTCAATTTTATTAATTTTGTTAATTTTGTCAAAGTAGTTAGTCGTGTACATTTAAGTGGTTAGCTACGTTCGTAACTCTAACACCCATATTAAATCACTGCTTGTGAGTTTTTCCAACCTTAAATAACTGGTTAGTCGTGTACATCTAAGTGGTTAGCTACGTTCATAACTCCGCACCATATTAAATCACTGCCTGTGAGTTTTTCCAACCTTAAATAACTGGTTAGTCATGTACATCTAAGTTGTTAGCTACGTTCATAACTCCGACACCCATATTAAATCACTGCTTGAGAGTTTTTCCAACCTTAAATAACTAGTTAGTCGTGTACATCTAAGTGGTTAGCTACGTTCATAACTCCGACACTCATATTAAATCACTGGGTGTGAGTTTTTCCAACCTTAAATAACTGGTTAGTCGTGTATATCTAAGTGGTTAGCTACGTTCATAGTTCTGACACCCATATGAAATCACTGCCTGTGAGTTATTTCAACCTTAAATAATTAGTTAGTCGTATACATCTAAGTGGTTAGCTACGTTCATAACTTCGACAGCCTTATTAAATCACTGCCTGTGAGTTATTCCAACCTTAAATAACTAGTTAGTCGTGTACATCTAAGTGGTTAGCTACGTTCATAACTCCGACACCAATATTAAATCAGTGTCTGTCAATTATTCCAACTTATCAAGGTGGTTAGTCGTGTACATATAAGTGGTTAGCTACGTTTATAATTCTGACACCCATATTAAATGAGTACCTGTCAATTATTCCAACCTTATCAAGGTGGTTAGTCGTGTACATATAAGTGGTTAGCTCCGTTCATAATAACGACACCAACGTCGCTAACCACTTAGATATACCCGACTAACTACTTAAATGAAATTGACGAAATTGATTAAATTAACGAAATTATCCTTTCATATACAACAAAAGTAAACACATTCTCTCTCTTTTGTTGGTGGGCCCACGTGACACATAAGAATATCAAATGAGAATTAAGTGAATAATGATGTCACAGTATCATTTTCTTTCTATATTTATATTTATGTTCATGTTGAATTATACTAGTCTCCAATAAAATAATAAAATAATGATATAGTTTCAAACAATATAGCAGGTTGACTTACTTGAACATGAATTTAAACAAATAAAACGTAAGTGTTAAGAAATGAGATTAAATGAATCTAAAGAAATAACAAATCTTAGTAATACCAAAAGATAAGAATGATAAATAAATGAAAAAATTATTGTATCATCCATGACGACACCATCTGAATCAAATTTTGTCATATACGCAATTAATTATTTATTGTTTTATTAGATATATGTGTTCCTGTGTTAGATTTAGATTGAGGCTTCCGGTTTCATTATGTTTAGAGGTGGAAGGTTCTGGAACTGTGAAATTAACGTGCTTGTGTAAAAGTCAAGGTAACTTTGGAATTAAAATTTATTATCTCAATAGAATCTATTTTTGACATTTTTTTTTTCATTCAACAAACAACTGAAAAAATATTATTTTATTAGAAAAATAATATAATATTTATTAGAAATAACAGTTTTAAAGGAGAAGTTTCTTTATCAGGGTGTCTTTTTCATATCTCAATATCCCAAAACGTGTGAATCAAAGAGAGCGTGTAATAATATAATTTGGAGTTAAGCTATCTGATTATGCAAATCGTACGTTGAATAGTAATCATTTTGAAAAATTCAAAGTTCACATATGGCTGTAAATATGAAGGCCAAAGTCTTCTTTTCCGTACAAATCACTTTCCTATTTGAATTTTCTTTATCGTTTCTGTTCTTGAACTTGAGTGAGTATGGCAGATGAGGTGGTTTTGCTAGATTTCTGGCCAAGTCCATTCGGAATGAGGGCAAGGATTGCACTTGCTGAAAAGGATGTAAAGTATGAGCGCAAAGAAGAAGACTTGAACAACAAGAGTTCTTTACTCCTACAAATGAACCCAGTTCACAAGAAAGTTCCGGTTCTGATCCACAAGGGCAGGCCCATTTGTGAATCTCTCATTGTTGTTCAATATATTGAGGAGGTTTGGAATGACACAAATCCCTTGCTGCCTTCTGACCCTTTCCAGAAAGCACAAGCACTGTTCTGGGCTGATTATGTTGACAAGAAGGTACCCTTTTTGTTTCATTGTTACAGGTGATTCCTTTACTATTTTTGTGTGTTAAGGTTTGATTATATAGAATGATGAACCATTTTATCTACTTTATAATCACTCACGATGCACTATTTTGTTTAAATTTAATTAAGTTTTAAGTTTTTTATTTAATGATTTTTAGTTCTGTAAGTTTTTAAACTTTTTTATTTATTAAATATTTAAAATGTTTATATTTTAATTTTTTTATTTGATAATGCAATTATTATTTTATCTATTATTTTATTTACTTGTTTTCAAATTTTTTATAATTAATAATATAAAATGATATTATAATTAATATAAAATAACATATGATTTTTTATTATTTTAATTAAAAATGTGTTAGATAATAAGAAATTATTATTTTTATATACATTAAAAAATAATAAAAATCATAATAAAATAAAATAATAATTATATTATCCAGTTAAAAAAAATTAAATAATAAAACGTAAATTAGAAATATAAAAATAAAATACTTTTTAATAAAATAAAAAAATAATAATAAAGTCTCAATTAAAATACCTTTATTTACTAAGTATTTATCTTTATATTTTCTTACCAAGATTCCACCACGTGGTTTAATTAATCTACTTGTTTGAAAGATATGTCTTTTGCTTCTTCTTTTTTTCTGTAAATTATGCTATTTTAGAGTTATCCTAATTCAAGAAAGAAAAATAAAAGAATTGAAACTGTATTTCTTATAAAAAAAAAAAAAAATTTACTTCTGAAGAAACTTATTTAAAAAATTGATGTTTACATGGACAGCATATGTAAACGAGTATATATTTTGTTATCTTTAACATAAGTGTCTCTTGATGGCAATTGTGATTGCGAAATAGATATGTAGTACCTTAGAGAAGCTTTGGACAACAAAAGGAGAAGAAAAAGAAGTTGCCAAGAAGGAGTTCATAGAAGCCCTTAAACTGATGGAGGAACAGCTCGGAGATAAAGCTTATTTTGGAGGAGACAAACTTGGTTTTGTGGACATAGCACTTGTCCCACTCTACCCTTGGATCAAATCCTTTGAACCCATTGTCACCCTTAACACAGATGATGAGTGTCCCAAGTTTATTGCTTGGGCCAAGAGGTGCCTCCAAAAAGATAGTGTTGCCAAGTCTCTTCCTGGTGAGGAGAAGGTCAATGAGATCACGAGAAGAATCTTCGGCATTGAGTAGGTTTTGTGGAAGTCTTGGTTATAATTTAGCTTTCTATTAAATAATTGCAATAAAAGGCATTTTCATGTGCCAAACTTTTGCTTTTATGTGAGGGTGTGTTTGCTTCTATGTAACTATTCATATTGTTTACAAGGTTAGAAAGGAGAGAGTCAATATGTTGTTTGTATTTGTTAATTTGCAAAAAAAATAAAAAATAAAAAAATAAGAAGATTTGCAAGAAAAAAATAGATTTTTTTTATTTGATTAGTACTTTTTTATTTTTTATTTTTTTTAATAACACTTTTTATTTTTTATTTTTTCAATAATACTTTTTATTCTTTAATTTTTGAAATAGTATTTTTTTTTTAATTTTTTATTCTTTAATTAATATATAGTCAGTATATTAATTATGATTATTATTTTTTATTTTTTATTCATTTTTTATGATTTTGTGATTGTATTTTATTATAATAATTTACTGATTGTATTTTTATATTAAAAATTAATATTGGAAGGAAAATTTATATAAATTATAAAATTGTTATTTAAATTAAAATTTGTATTTTTTATTTGTTAAAAATATATCTAAATAATTAATAAAAAATAAAATAAAATTGTTGAAGTAGTTTTTGTAAATAAATATTAATTAAATGGTTTAAAAATTTTAAATAAAATTTAATTTATTTATGAATTGCTTTTAAATGTTATGTTTATTAAAATTGTTAATTATTGAATGATGCAATACACATTGAACATAAAGAGGAAAATAAATGACAATTATATAATCCTTAGGAGTGACTTATTTATTAAGTTACCAGTTTGTTTATTGTTTTAGAAATTAAATTTTAAGTAATTTATACAATGTATTTTAAGAAAATTATAGGAAAAATTTAGGTTGATTGTAAAAGTAAGTTGTATTGTAATATATTTAGGTGATATTGTATATTTTTGTTATACTAATTTTATTTATATTTATATTAAGTATTATTGATGCACACATTAAGTGAACCTTAATTATTGTATAACTAACTGTTTGTCATTCACTATTGATCCCATTGACAGTTGATTGCAATTATTTATTCCTATTGATTATATAATAGTACAATTTTGTTAGTGAAACAAAACCAAAAAATGAAAAGCTTATTACATTAGTGAAAATTGACATTTTTTTATTACATTACTAGTATAAGTGTATTTGAACTAATATATGTCTTTGTTTTAATTATAATTATCACACAAACATTTTAAATAGAAGGAGTACAACAAAATTATTATAATTTATATACCTAAAGTTAGACTTCTTTAAATAAATATAATAATTTTTTTATTTCAAATTCGTTTTAATACGGTTACTAAGTGATATATTCAATGAAAGTCATTTAAACAAATATCATTGATTTCTAGATAAAGATAACACGTCTAAAGATAAGATAATTTTTATTTTATCTTTATGATCATTGTTGATGTTGCTGTCATTCTTTTCTATTGCTGGTTTTATACTTACAAGACCTTTGGCAATTTCAAAGTGGAGGCAGTGTGTCCAAAACTTATCTCCTGGGATAAGAGATGCATGCAGAAGGAAAGTGTATTTCAAACTCTTACGGATGAGAAGGAGGTCTATGAGTCTGTTTTGGATTACAAGACAAAATTTTTATTGAATTAAGGGAACACTAGGGGTTTCTTGAACCTGTAAGAATTTACCTATATGAGATCGACATAGTTCTTACTGTTGTCACAGATTCTGCCATTTACTTTTGCTTTAGTTTGGCAATCCTATAAATCTCCGTAGTTTAGATTTTTTTTAGCGAATTTCAATGTTGTAAATTTCAAGTTATATGTGAAAGCCTATAAATAAGAATCCTTCATTCTTATGTATACGGTGAATCCTTTACTTTTCTTAATATCCATTCTTAAATAAAAATCTTTTTATTTTCATATTTTTTTGTCTGTTTTTATTTTTCTCTATATTTTATAATATAATATCCATTTCATAATATCTTAATATATTAGATTATCTTTGGTTTGATGTCTTACCTTATAATGTTTGTTTTTATTTTTGTTAATTGTTTGAAGGCTAATTATTCTTTGAATGAGTTTTGGTTTAGTCTTCATACTTTTTGTATTTTTTTTACTTTTATAAAATTTTCATGTAATGATATATCATTGATAACTCATTTGGGATGTTAAAATTTTACAGTTAGGCGCAACATGATATTAGTAAAAAGAAAGTTACATATGTTTTCACTTTACTGTTAAACGAGCTGAGTTAATTATTTTACAAAACAAAAACATTTTAATAGAATACAAACTTAATTTAAATAAGACAATAAAAGAATTAAATCAAATTTTTAGTGTTTTAACAACATTCTCTATATTTCTCCTTCATTTAATAATCATTGAACATTTTGTAATCTTATCATTATGTTTATTTATAATTAATGTCTCAAATTGCCGTCTGAATCAGATATGTTGTCAAGAAATGCTATCAAATGAAACAATGTACATAGAAATATCAGTGATAGGGACTTCTTTTTTGTTAGAATAGTTTATTTTTATCATCCTATTCACCTTCTCCATAAGTTGACTTTCCAACTCCTGTGTCAGTCACTTCTGGTTCCAACATTAGTTTTCTTTCAGAAATGGAAGATGAGGTGATTCTGTTGAATTTTTGGTTAAGCCCTTATGGGATGAGGGTCCGGATTGCACTGGAGGAAAAGGGCATTAAGTATGAGAATAGAGAAGAGGACTTTAGCTGTAAGAGCCCTTTACTCCTCCTGATGAACCCAGTTCATAAGAAAATACCAGTTCTCATCCACAATGGCAAACCCATTTGTGAGTCACTAATTGCTGTTGAGTATATTGACGAGGTTTGGAATGATCAGTCTCCCTTGTTGCCTTCTAATCCTTACCAGAGAGCACAAGCAAGATTTTGGGCTAAGTATGTTGACACCGAGGTACTTTACCTCTTTCGGCTGCTGCATTATTATGATTTTGATTGTTTTTTCTATTATTTTATCCTGAATAAACTACATTGACACCTTTCATGCTTTCTTTGAAATTCGTATATATGTTTGAAAATTTTAAAATATCCTGCTGAATTTCCTCTGTGCAATAGATATATAAGCATGCCTTGAGGTTTTGGACAACTGAAGGAGAAGAGAGAGAAGCTGCTAGGCAAGAATTTTTGGAGTGTCTGAAGTTATTGGAAGAACAACTCGGGGATGAGCCTTATTTTGGTGGAAACAACTTTGGCATCGTGGATGTTGCACTTGTTCCTTTGTTCTGTTATTTTTATACCTTCTGTTTATATGACAATTTCATCAGCGAGGCACAGTACCCCAAAATCATTTCTTGGGCTAAGAGATGCACCCAAAAAGAGAGTGTGTCCAAAAGTTTTCCCCAGGAGCAGATGGTGAGAGATCATGTTTCCCAGAAGAGAAACAAAGGGTAGACTAGAGACAAGGTGGGTCAAAGAGCCTGTTTCTCAGAAGAGAGACAGAGATAGACTAGCGGCAGGGTTCCATAGGAAAATATTGCCTCTAATTGCTTTGTGTGTTGTGTCTTCTGAATAAAGGAATTACTTAGATGCATCTTTGGTTTTGCTACTTAAGTTCTTTTTAATGGACATTTATGCTTGAATAGAACAAGCCCTTTTGTGATCAAATTGTATATAGATGTCAAATAACATAAGTCCTGATATTGGTTTGCGAGACAAAGATATATGATTTCTTTAGGCATAAATTACGGACAGCAAAATGATGTGCACAAAGCCACAAGAAGTTCCATAAAACAACTTCATTTTGGAAACTCATAACAAGTTTTGAAACCACAATAAGCATGTATATATTAAAGAACATGTGGTTTTGCTCTTACAGTTATGCATATTGTACTTTTTTCAGCACCGCTAACTCAGACTATGTTCCTTTTGATATCATCCAAATCAACTTTTGGCTTAGCCATTGGCAATTTCCTTTGATACATGTATTCACACTTTTTTTATACATCTGCTCAAACTGTTGAATATCAGAGTTGAAACCAACCAAAATAACGAAATTCCCAGAGATAAAGATTGAGCCATAAGAATTTAGAATTGAAGGCAGTGTTTTCTAAATGAGAATGCCTATTTATTGGTGTACAACCAGTTTGAAATTTGCGGAAAATCTCATAATAATTGAGATTTTGTAAGGATTAGACTAGTTTATTGAAACAGAAACATAAGTATCTGAATTTGTATCTAGTGTAAAAGGTTAGGCCTTTCACAGACAAACTCTCTCTCAGGTCTAACAAACACATTAATTTAGTTCAATATAAATTTATTCTTACAATCAGGAACAGATATAATATAATTAGAATGAAGAAACAAATTTGTGAGTTCAGAACTTCATTAAGGCTTGCAATATCTTGCATGTGGCCAGCTTCTGGGTATTGTTCCATTTATCTTTGACCTCAGAGTTGAGTACTTTTATAATTTTATACTAATTAAAGAAAAAAAAAACACTTGTTCTTTAAACATATATGTTATGAACTCAACGAAAAGGATTTATACAGTTTCGTTTTGGCGGTTCCATATTCCATGTTTTGCTACTCTAAAGGATGATTTTAAAGCTTATGGAAGGTTTAAGAGTATTTAGCAGTATTTATGTGAATTTGTTCTAAATTTTAAACTGCAAAATTGCACTTCTTGAATACCACCAATAGTTCTCCTACTTCATTATTTTGTTTCTGGATAAATGTCTCAGCATGCAGTCTTTTCATCTTTGAAAATGCTAACTTTAACTTCAGTTTGAGTATACACAAAAAAGTGTTCCTACAGTCATTTCTACAACCATTTTAGGATTTTTACAATCTAAATAGTATTATTGTTCTTGTTTGTAGTTTTGAACTATTGCTACATTAACCATGTGAATAACTATATATATATATATATATATGTCCTGTTCTATCTTGTTATCAATTAATCCTCGAAAAATGTGAAATTTGTGATCGAACTTCCACTGCCGAATAGATGTAGGAGATTTACTTCAGGTTTTGAGCCCTAATGATGGAAGATTCTTATTTACAGGCTTTCAAATAACTTGGAATTTAGAACACTGAAATTCGCTAAAAAAATCTAAACTACGGAGATTTTACTAGGATTGCCAAACTAAAACCAAAGTAAATAGCAGTGTGACAACAGTTAGAACTATGTCTATCTCACATAGGTAAATTCTTACAGGTTTAAGAAACACCTAGTGTCCCCTTAATTCTATAAAAATTTTGTCTTGTAATCCAAAACAGACTCATAGACCTCCTTCTCATCAGCAAGAGTTTGAAATACACTTTCCTTCTGCATGCATCTCTTAGCCCAGGAGATAAGTTTTGGACACACTGCCTCCACTTTGAAATTGCCAAAGGTCTCGTAAGTATAAAACCAGCAATAGAAAGGAATGAGAGCAACATCAACAAACCCAAATGTGTTGCCACCAAAATAAGGTTTGTCTCCAAGAAACTCCTCCAAGTGCTTTAAGCTCTCTAGGAAGTCCTTCTTTGCCACCTCTTGCTCCTCTCCCTTTGAAATCCACACTCTCCTAGAAGCATGATACACCTGCATATTTTTATCACATAAATTATTACCAACAGCTTTCTAGAACATATATGCTTAGTTCGTACCTTCAAATTTTAAAATCTACCTTCTGATCTACAAAATCAGCCCAGAACTTGGCTTGTGCTTTGAGGTAGGGATCCAAGGGGAGCAAAGGAGAATTGTTGTGCCAAACCATATCAATATACTCAACAATTATGAGGGACTCACAGATTGGTCTTCCACCATGTATGAGAACTGGAATTTTCTTGTGAATTGGGTTCATTTTTTGAAGCAAGGGGCTCTTGTTGGTGAGATCCTCTTCCATGTACTCATATTTGATTCCTTTCTCAGCTAAAGCTATCTTAACTCTCATCCCAAACATACTGAACCCTGAGCCTAACAAAACCACCTTGGCCTCCTCCATGTTGCAAAAACTGCACTAAGAAATTGAAGTGAACAAATATCTGGAAGTTTTGGTTATCTTTGGACCAATAGAAAAAGGTATTGGTGTCAAACTAGTACTGTCTAATGATCACAAATTCCATATCCTTAACTTCAAATTAACTCTTTTATAACATTCCAATTGTTGAATTTGAAAGAAAGCATAACAGGCATAAGCAAAATTTTACTCTTTGTTAAGAATAATATTTGTAATGAGTTTATTTATCAAATTTAGCTAAAACCATGCATCTTCCATAAACATCTTAATACACGAAATAAAAAAAAAAGTAAAGAAAGGTTATATAAAAATTATATTCATTATATTAGAAACATGAAACATATTTAATACTCATTTTTAAATCATTGAAAATGTTTACTTAAAAGTCTAAAATGCTCCTAAATTATGCTTTTGGCCACTTCTTAAAATTATTAAAGCAATTAGTTATTCTTTTTCTAAGTCAGAGGAATATGGTGGTGTGGAAAGTTCAGAAAGGGCGGCTGCCGATTGGGCACTTAAATATGAGATTTTTAAGAAATAATATAGACTTGGAAGTAATAATTCCTTGATGTTTTATTTCAAAATGTTGAATTTAAACAAAAAATAATAATTAGATTTTTATGAAAGAAATGATTTGGAAATACATAAACAGAAATCCAACACTAAAAAAAGATGAGTAATTTATCCAATGCAATCGTGAAAAAATCCAAAATGAGTGTTGAAGAGCATTAAAAATAACTTTTCTAGATGGATTCAATCTAGTGTAGCAAATAGACAAGATGAAAGAACCTCTAGTGAACTTCAATTGTAAATTTATATGCATGCGTATAAGAATATCTTCTATAATTTATAACAAATAGAAAAACTAATTCTCTTTTATCACTACGTAAAAAGTAAATTTTAGCCTTATGCAAAACGATAAAAGGTAGCTAATTTGTGATTAGGATCAGCCTTATATCCTATAAGAATGGACTCTAAATATCTGGACGCTATAGTCTTAGCGTCAAGGTGCAACCGTAAATATTAATTTATTCATTAATTTTAACATCGGCCAAGCGTCAAGGTGCAACCTAAAAATTAATTTATTCATTAATTTTAACATCGGCTAAGCTAATTTAAAAGATATTAATTTTAAAATATACTATAAAAGTAGCCAACATTAGATTACTGAAATATTAATTCAGTATTCTTTTAGTTAATACTAAGTTGTAAATAGTAGCAGCTCAAGATTTTAGTGAATATACTATAAATTAAAAAATTAGACCTATTTTAAATTAATAAAATAATTAAAATTATGATATTTTTATTTAAAATTTATTTTTTGAATTTGATGCAAAATTATCTATTAAGTTATCATAATTAATTTTATTTAAAATATTTTTCAATAGATATTTAATCTTTGTTGAGACATTGTTGATCTTAAATAAGATTTTATTATTTTATGTTTTGAAAAACTTCTAATGTTATTCTATATGCTATATATGTATTTGGAAAAAAATTATTCTTTTTTTATAAGTAAGAACGTCAGTTCATTTATCATTTTCAAATCCTATCATTTCATATATCCATTAACTTGGATCATATATATTTTTAAAATTAAAATTATTTTATCTTGTAATTTGATTCCCGTTATGAGTTTGAGAATTTAAATTATTTTCTTGGTTGACTACTATTTTATTATTGTCTTCATCTATATCTATATTGTTATCTTCACCTATATCACCTATATATATATTGTCATCTTCTTCATTCAAAAAAGAATTACCTATATTTTCTAATTCATTTTTTTTGTTTATTTTTAATTATAAATCTATCCATGGCCCTTTTTCGTGATTCAACAAAAAGTTTAACTCCTATATTTTTTCTTGAATTTTTGAATAACTTGATTCATATGTTCTAGTAGGCATATTTGTATATTTTTATATAAAATTAAAAACTATAATATATATATATATATATAACAATAAATATAACTTATAAGTACATAAATGAGACTAAGTTAAAAGGATAAAACCTGATGGTCAAAACAATTCGGAGTATCTTGTCTTGAAGTCCCAAATCTCCTACTATTTTTCGATTTTGTGCTTTGATAAGTTTCTATATTTAATTTATAAATTCTAAATTCTAATGTTCTACATTGAATCTACACAAGTTATTTTAAAATTAATTAAACAATAATGAAAAATAAAAGAATTTTGAGATCAATTCATCAATTTGATATTATTTCTAAATGCACTCAAAAGGAGCAAAAACGTTTAACACAAACTTTAAGTTCTCAATCTAATGCTCTAAGTCTCCAAATAGGGACACACACATAAATGCACAATGAAAATTAAATACTCAAATTGAAACAACATTATGGAAGAACCTCAATGAAAACGAGATAAGTGAAGAAGCCATATAAAGAGGAAGGAGATAAGTGGAAGAGTGAAAGAATGAAAGAACAGATAAAGAAAAGAGATAAGTGGTAGTCAGAAAATGAAATGACATATAAAGAAATGATGTCAATATGATGAAATAGTATAAAGAGGTAGAAAATTAGAAAGTAAAGAGATAGAAAATTAAAAAGTTATAATAGATAGGATTCCTTGACTGTCCAATCTCTTTTAAAACTTTTATAATTTATTAGAAGAAAGTTCTAAATATATTATTCATTAAATAATATAATTGTCGCAACCGGCATCACGACGGGACGATCTTAAATTTATTTTAAAAAATATTTAAATTGAAGATGGAGTCGCCACTATAGCTTATTATGGGAAAACTATAGAAAAACCAAAAAAATAAAAATGCCTACGAACCAGATTCAAGATTCGGGAGTCGGTTACGTGTGGGGAAGGTATTAGCACCCTACAACGCCCGTCCTACGGTACCTTTAATTAAATGAATAGAAATAAGTGTGGCTTTACAAAATGTTATTTTTCCCTAAAAGTAGTAATTACAACAAATAAGAATAAATATATATTTAAAAAAATGCAGACTAAGAATAAACGATAAGCAAACAAAATAATAACAAAGACAAATTTTTATTTTTTTTTATTTTTTGAACCCAACAAGGATTGATCTTAGTCCTACGTATTTCCAAAGTAAAGTCAGGGGTCACGTAGTTCTAATTTAAGAAATTTGTTTGATTATGTTTGATATATATCTTTGAAATTTTTATATAATTTTTTTAGTGTTTTATGAGTTATTTTATATTTTCTAAAGATGTTTTGTTAAACCTTTTTTTTATTTTTTAAGAAAATGTCTTATTTTATTATTTTTAGAAATCTTTATATTTTTTGAATTGGGAATTCTTGGTGGATTGGATTTTCTAGGAATAATATCTAGATTGGTATTTGGTGGGAAATATCTGGATTTCGATTTCGATTTCTGGTTCGGGGTGATTGTGTTGAAGTTAATCTTGGGTTTAGACTCTGTGTTGGTTTCTAATTCGGATGATTTGAGATTTGCACGTTATATTTTGTTATGTATGATTTTTAATGTATGAATTTCTGTATTTTTCATTGAGGGTTTTGAGGTATTCAAAATGTTTGTTTGGCATTCCTAAGGTATTTTCCTAATATTGAATTCAAGGATTCATCAAATTCAAATTTTGATTTTGGTTTATAAAAAGGTTATTTCGTTGATGAGAATGAGACCGTGTCAACAGCAGCGATTTCTCCATTGCAGCAGCTTTCTAGATAATTTTTTTAATCATAATTTTTTATTCCACTACAGTAAGAAATAACACATGATATTATATTTAGTACAGAGCCAAACAAAATATATAATCATGGAACAAACACATGCATAGCAACAACAAGGATTACACAACCACTCAGAGCGTACAACATACCCGTTGAAGATCTAGCTTTTTGTTTTCCTTATGTAATATGCTAACAGAAACTTTCTTTCAACAATTTGAACTCTTAATTCTTGCAAGATCGTTTGTTGTGTCAGCAATTTGATCTCTTAATTCTTGCAAGATCGTTTGTTATGTAGGATATTTTTCAGTATTTTTCTTTCTTAATTTATGTGTTCTTTCTGTATAATGCTACTTTTTAGGAAAAACTGTGTGTAGTATCTCCCACATATTGTGTCTTTATCATTTTTTTATATATTTGTTTGATAATCCATTCATCTTCCACAGTAAAACTCAACATCATTTTTTAAGACTGTATGATTACATTTTATTATAAAAAAATGAACAGTCAGGGAATCTATGAGGGCTGAATGTGATAAGTATGAGAGGGGTTGAATGTAATTAGCATGAGAGAAGTCAAAGAGCTGAAAAGGGTGCATTTACAACCCTTAATCAAGAGAGATAAAATCTATCAGCCACAAACTAAAAGAATTGAAAGGGCACTAAAGCTACAGAAATGTGAATGGGTGGCAAGCACAATTAATTAAGATTGAGGAGTGAGGTGTAAATACTAACTTCATTTATTTTATTTTATTTTTTTTACTTCAGACAATCTCTTAGTGAACTGGGCTTCAGAGAACTATTTTTTTATTATTTTTATCAAATTGGATCAAAACCCCTTTCATAAATGAACCTCCTATTAAATTAGACTCACTTAATTTTTTTCATCAATTTATTTTAAGACAGACCCAACACCTTTCTTGTTGTTTTATTCTAAATGGCAAAAGCAACTAAATAACACATGTTAAAAAGTTTTATTAATTATTTTTTTTAATTCTTTTATTTTATCTTTTTTTCTTTTTTATTTGCAAAAATAATTTTTATTTGTTTGGACAAAATTGAGTGTTGACAATAATTATAATACCAATATAAATTTAAAATTATTAAAAAATATTTATAATACCGATATAAAAATTAAAGTCAGTTAAGATATTTTAAATATTTTTAATTAAAAATTATTTTTTAGTATAATTTTAAAATTAAATATTTTTTTAATTTTGTAATAATGTATTAGTATTAAAAAAATTTAGGTTTTTCATGCCTTGACACCTAGAGTGATTGCTTTATCTGCTTGGGCCTTAAACCAAATAATGTTTTTAATAATAATAATGTTTTGTAACATATCAACTAAAAAAATATACAAAATAGTGTTTTCTAACATAAAATTTTTATTAATAATAAAATAAAACATATTGAAAGAAAGTAAATTGTTGTTCTATTAGCTTTTGAATGTCATTTTGGGATAAGATTTATCATTATTAAAGACTTAATACATTTCACTCATGTGATTATGTTATGATCATACAGGTAAAACAAAAATTGTCTTATGTTTAGATGTGTTATTTTTGTCTAGGAGTTAATGATACTTGCCGAAATAATGACTCTTATTCAATACATCCCGTAATAGTCACATTGGAACGAGTTAGAAATAAGATAATTATTATATTTATTAAAAGATGTCTAATCTTAGGGTATATGATATGTAATGACCTCGTTCTACTCTTTTCACTTAAAATGTTTGTGTCAACCACAACTATAATTAAAGCAAAAAGATATGTTAGTTCAAATAATCTTATATTTGCAATGTAATAAAAAATGTAAACTTTTACCCATGTAATAAGCTTTTTATTCCCTAGTTGAGTTTTTTGTTTGAGTAAACAAAATCATTATCTCCAGGAATAATTGTAATCAATTGTCAATGAGACCAATGGTGAATACAAAACAATTAGTTATATTATGACTAAGGTTCAGTATGTGTTCATCAATAATAGTTAATGTGAACAAAATTAATTAGTACAACAGAAACATACAATATCACCTAAATATATTACAGTACAACTTACTTCTACAATCAATTTAAATTTTTCCTATAATTTACCTAAAATACATTGTTTAAATTATTATACTTTAACCTCTAAAATTACAAACAAATTAGTAACTTAAGAAATAAGTCACTCCTAGGGACTAAACTGACTAATTAGTCCTATTTTTTTTCATTCTTAAGTTTTAAATTTCAATTTTAAACATCTAATAAACTAAATTTAACAATTAATTTTAATATTCAAAATTTCAAATTTGTAAATCTAAATAACATAACATGATTTAAATATCAAAGAGTAAGTAACAAAAATTCTAGGGAAACATTCATGCATTGTCATGATTGAGATCTCAAAAAATAATCGCGATATCAATTCCAAAAAAAATGGAGGTTTAGACTACTAACCTCAATGCATAACGTAAACTCAATCTATCCAATAGAAGCATTTGTTGTGCATAACCAACCATAGAGCACGAACAAAGTTGCTCTTTGAGTCACCAATGAAGCCTTCAACAAAGTCATTGCAACCACCACCATAGAAAGAAGGGTAAAACACTATTTTATTGAAAGAAAAGTGAGGAAGAAGAAAGAGCACACAAGGTTTACAATGAGTTTTACATCAGACCTTTCATGGTCTACATAAACTTCAAAATTTACATCAGATGACTTAAGCGTCATTTTTTAATTTTACACTAGACCGTAAAGGTTTTGACCTAAACAAGTTCATCTTCACTACATAAATGTCACCACACATTTTTTTTCATTGCTTGTGTTTTTCTGTTCACATTTATTCTTTTTGTTATGGTACCTTGTTTTTTCGCAATTAGATTTGAGCCTTCTTTTCTCACAACAAGAATTATTAGGAGAATTTTCATTTGAAAAAGGTAGTGAGGTCCATATTTTTTTATTATTTGTATTTTCTTTTATCATATATGTACAACAATGTGGCCCTTTTTTGTTTTTTTTTTTTAACACCTTGGTTTTATTCCAAAAATTTTTGTCTTTCTTTGTAGATCCCTTCCTTTTTTGTTATTTTAACCACCAATCAAATAATAATTAAAAGAGAATAATTCTCACTTATTATTTCTCATTGTGTACATTGAACACACACATATATGTATACATAAATTGGCAAGATAATCTTATAATCCTACTACCCTTAATTTTAATAAAACAATATTCCTCAAATTATGAAATTTAAAATCCAAAATATAGAAATAAAGCCCCAATAAATACCAAATTAAAACTAACTTGATAGAATTAAAACCAGCAAAATAAACATCGGAAGTTTCATAAAATAGCTCAAGACTCTCCATCAAGTTGGTGAATAAGTGTTTTTCATTCCCGACTTCGATATAATTCTTTCAAAATTATTATTGTTCAACCTATTAGTGAGTATATATGCAAGTTATCCTTGAGATGGTGTGTAAAGCATGTCGTTGTCAAGCTTCTCTTTAATAAAATGTTTGTCCACTTCAATATATTTGGTTCTATCATGTTGTGTGAGATTATGAGTTATGTTAATTTCATATTTGTTTTCATAATATAACTTCGAATGTCCATCACATTTTATCTTCAAGTCTTCTACTATAGTTTTTAGCTTTGAGTCATTGCTCGAAATTCTGCTTCAGCACGAGACCTGAGTACCACACTTTTGTTTATTATTTTTCCAAGTTACCAAGTTTCTACCTAGGAAAGTGCAATAACCAATAGTAAGTCTTCTATCAACTATTGAACTTGCATAATCATCATCAGAATATGCTTAAAGACTAACATTATTGTTTCTTTTGAACAAAATTCATCTTCGTGGGGTCCCTTTTAAATACTAGACAATCCTAGGAGCAACTTGTAAGTATATTTCCTTTGGTTAATACATAAATTGACTTACTGAACTCATATCAAAAGTAATATCAGGTCTAATGTGAGATAAATAAATAAGTCTTCCTACAAGTATTTGATACATTTCTTTATCAATAGTCACACCATCCTCTTCATTTAACAACTTTGAACTTGGATTTACTGGTGTGCTTGTTGATTTGTAAGCCATTTGACTTATTTCTTGTAGCAAATTAGTAACAAACTTTTGTTGAGATATAAAAATCCCTTTCCTAGAGTGACAACTTCAATTCTTAAGAAATATCTTAATTTTTCCAAGGTCTTAATTTCAAATTCTCTGGCCAAACATTGGCTCAATCTTTGTTGTTCATGTTCGTCATTACCAATCACAATAATAATATCAACATAGACTAACAAAATTGTTACTCCAATGAATCATAATGCTTAATAAACAAAGTGTGTCTCCTTGACTCTGTTTATATTGAAGACTCATCATGATTTTGGCGAGCCTCCCAAACTATGCTCTAAGTAATTGTTTCAGGCCATACAATGCCTTTCTTAGTTTGTATACCATTTGCCTCAATCCCCCTTATATATCTAGGTGGTGCCTCCATGTATATTTCTTCTTCAAGATCCCTATGTAGAAAAAACATTTTTTATATCAAATTGTTGCAAGTTTCAGTCATGGTTTGATGCCAAATATAAAAATAACTCTAGTTGTGTTCATTTTTGCAACTGATGCAAAAGTTTCCAACTAATCCACTCCATATGTTTGAGTGAATCCTTTTGCTACCAGCCTAACCTTGTAACTTTCAATAGTTCCATCAACCTTGTATTTTATGTATAAACCCACTTGTGTCCAATAGGTTTTTTACTAGGTGGTAGAGTACTAGTTTCCAAGTATTCTTCTTCAATATCTCAATTTCCAAATTCATGGCTTGTTTCCATTTTTTACCAATTAATGCCTCATATATAGAATAATGTATAATTGTAGTGTTTAAACTTGTGAGAAAGGTTTTATGTTAAGGAGATAATTTTTCAAATAATAGATAATTTGCTAAAGGATAAGTAGGCTTGGTCACAACTCCATTTCCTTTTTCTAAGGGCAATTGGAAGATCTAAATTCTATGTTACTGGCTTGTCACAAGGAAATTCATCATGGTCAGTGGAATTAAGTTTACAGGTTCAAATATATTTATCTCTTGTAATCGTAAGGGTTGAATTCTTGGACATGTGTAGATATTGGAATAGTCTTTTATCTACGATGTGGTCTAACATTGCAAAAGCTCTAGGAAGATTTTGATTGACTACTCTTTCCCTCTCAACAAGTTCATTTTCAATCATTCTTTCCCCCTTAACAATTTCAGTTTCAGAGGTATTATTCTTTTGTCATTCAAAAAACAGATTGGGAAATATAAAATCATCCACAGACTCATCATCTTGTCTTTAATCCTCCCCTTAAAGACGATGATGATGTTCAAAATAGCGAACTTAGTCATTGAAAGTAACATCTCTTGAGACAAAAAAAATTTTGGAAGGAGGATGAAAACACTTATACCCTTTTTGTGTGACATAGTACCCTAATAAAATGCATTTCAGTGTCCTTAGATCAAGTTTCCCCTTTGTTATTTATGAACATAGACAAAAAAAAAATACAACCAAATATTATAGGAGGAAAGTTAAGAGAATGATTTATATGTGAATAAAATGAGTGGAGTACCTCTATTAAACTTTTTAATTGTAAAATAGTAAAGGGTAACTTATTGATTAAATAATGACTTCCCCTAAAATCTTTTTAAAATGTTATTTTGAATATGAGTGCTTTACTTTGTTCTAAAAGATGTTCATTTTTCCTTTCAGCAACTCTATATTGTTGGGGTGTATAAATATATGAAGATTAATGAATTATCATTTCCTTTTGAAAAAAAAAATTCTAATGTATGATTAAAATAATATGTAGCATTATTTGACCTAAATTTAACCACCGTAAATTAATTTTTAATCAATGACATAAATTTCATAACAAAACTAATCTCATTTCTTTTATGGAGAAAAAGCCATGTTAGGCTTGTACAATCATCAATAAAAGTAATAAACCATTTAGCTCTTGAAATATTTGAAATATTAGAGGGACCTCACACATTAGTATAGACAAGATAAAAAGGATTAAAACTTATTTTATTGTAGACACAAGGAAGCATAATACATGTGTTTTGTCAATTCATAAACCTCACAATGAAGATTCTGCATATTTAAATTCAAATCTTTAAACAAAGGGGGAAACAAAAGTTTTATAACACAAAATGAAGGATGTCCAAGATGACAACGATACAACTAAAATTTTTCATGCTTGTGAATTGAGGATTGCATCATTAAAGAGTTACTTTTAATAGACTATTTCAATCTCCCATATAGTAAAGACCATTCTACTCTTTAGCATGTCATCATCCTCTCCGATTCCTTGCCCTGCAATATACAAGATTACTATGAAAAATCACATTACAAGAGAGATCTTTTGTAAGTTTTTGAATGGATATTAGGTTTGTAGACAGTTTAGGAACATGTAGGACATTTTTTGAGAGTATGGTTGGGTTTACTTGGATATCTCTTTAAATAGCTACAATTATCATATTTCCATCAGTTGTGAAGATCTTTTTCTTTTTCTTTTTACTAGGATATGATAAATATGTGGAAAAGAATTCAAGAAATGGTGTCATGTGATCAATGACTCCAAAGTCTAAAATCCAATTATTAGTAAAGGTTGTAATTGAGACATTATATCCAACAGAAAATGATAATGTACCAGAATATTCAGTGAACATATACCTGAATATGTCAATGTAGTCATCATAAAAACAATTGATACACACTTGAATCAGTATAAAAATGTAGCAATGAAAGTTGCAATTATGTAGATGCCAAAACACACAAAAATCAAAGGTTGAGTGAGAACAAGACTACAATTAAGTTTATACAACAATTAAAATTGTTTACTTTTACACAATAAAAAGCTCCCAAGGATCAGAAGCCCTAATACCATCTCACAAATAAAAAAGAATAATTCTTACTTATTATTTCTCATTACCTACTACTCCACTTAATTTTAATAACTTAATTTCATTAAAACAATATCCCTCAAATTATAGAATATATAAAATTAAGGTCCCAAATAATATTGAATTAAAACTAATACGAAAGTATTAACACTAGTAAAATAAATATCAAAAGTTTTCAAAAATAACTCAACAAATTGTCTTTAAAAAGAAATACTTTTAGTTTCCTTATGTATGAACTTATTTATTTTATATAATCATGTACTACCTCTTATGTTAAGAAGTTTAGGTATTTATATGACCAAATGCATCATTTCATACCTATTGTTAATAAGTAATTTGTGTATTATCATTTTTTTATTTAAGTAATTTCATATATTTATATACGTCATTTTATCTGAAAAATAAAATAAAATCGTACAAGTGAAAAATAATTACTTGAGTATATAAAATAAAATCGTACAAGTGAAAAATAATTGCTTGAGTATATAATGATCACATGTATCATCTCGTATTCAATACATCATTCTTGTAAAAAGATAAAAATATTTTTCTTAAATAAAATTCATGCAATAGTATCGATGTGTAGTTTACTTTCTTCATTTACTATATAATCTGTAAGAGTATTAAACACTCAGATAGTCTTATACTCTAACAAGAATTCTGAAAAATAAATATTTAAAAAATTAAAATGGAAAATGAAAAATAAGAACATATAAACAAACAATTTTGTAAAAAATTACTTAAATCTTAATTTTTTTATTATAAATAGACATATGTAAGAGAAAGATCTCGAATCCAAATAAAAAATTTCAAAACAAATATTTTTTTTTGTTTTTATATGTATTTTTGTTTCATTTTTATAAGGAAAAAAACATTTAAAAAATTATATTTATTTTGCATATTTAATTAAATATAATCATTTCTAACACCTTCTTTACACTTAACCAATTCCAAATCCAAATCTAATTTTAAGACCTTTCTTTTAAAGATTTTATACTGTCTTTTAATAAAATATGATAACAACTTCACTAGAGATATTCTAAGTAAGTAGCTTAATTAACTCTGTTTCACATAGGTTTTGTCCCTGCCTTTCTCTTCATCGCTGGCACCTCCATCATCATTTTTATAGTTGTCATCATTGCAACGGGAAAATTTGAGTTGAATTGACCTCTTCCTTTGCACTCATCTCCGTAATTGTCACGATTATTCTGTGTTCTTTGTCTATGCATTTGTTTGGTCCAAACACGATAAATTTTTCAAATTCTCAAATTTTGCATTTGCATTTCCAAATGGGCGTTGTTTCATTTAAATTTGCTTTTATGAAAAGCTTGTGCTTTAAACTGGATTTAAATCAGTGAGTTCTATCTTCTTGATCTGTTGGGTGCCTTTTAATCAATGAAAAGTACAATTCATCGCCAACTTTAAGCCGAACAAGCAGCGCGATTAAAGCTTTATCCTAATGAAAAATCATTGGCTGCTGAATTCGCTTGATTGGCATGCATTGGTTGAATAAGCAAAATGTAACTAAATTCATGTGATTCATGGAGGCAGTATACATTACGTGGATTAGAACTTACAGCTTTTTAATCACATTTTACTTATTATTGTTATTATCTTTAATCATATTTTGATTATTATTATTTTTATTATAATAATAGTATTATGATTATATTAATACAATTATTATTAGTAAAAATAATACCAATAATATTAAAAATAATATTAATAGTATTGATAATATAAATAATAATATTAGTAATATTGATAATATTAATAATAATATTAACAATAATAATATTAATAAAAGTAATAACATTAATTTTAATAATAATAATAATAATAATATTAATATTAATTATAAATATTAGTAATATTAATAATAATAAAAATAAAAATATTAATATTAGTAATAATAATATTGAATATATTATTATTATGAATATTACCTACAAATTTAGATATGTAGGTAAAATCTGTAGATATATAATAATAAATTTACCTCTAAATTCTTATTTGACGTAATAATTCGTAGTTTACTTGAAAATTGCTTATAGTGAAAAAATAAATAGATTTAAAAATTGTGAGTAGTATATATGTAATTTTTGTTGTTTGTATATTTTTTATATCTAACTTTAATTTGAGTCATTTTCTTAACAATACTTTTTGAGTTTTTAATGTTCTTGACTCTTAAATTGCCAAACGAATCTTGATTATTTGAATTAAATTTTAGGATTATAAAATTAGAAGTTAAGTGTAACATCTATGTAATGAGAATTCCTTTGAACTTGAATTTAATTTTTGAAAAACAAATTAAAAAAAATATGGCGTTTGTTATGTATTTCTACTAAACTTAGATTTATTTTTAATTGAGTTTTGTATTGAATGTTCAAGTTAGTTTCATTTTCTAGAGTAGTCTTAATTAATTTCTTACAACTTGATTTTTTAGTTGCTTAGCTAATTTACTTTGTTTTATAATTCTTTAATATTAATTCCAAATATATTGTTTAGACTATTCTTATCTTTTAAAATGTTTTTTAACTATATTATTAGCTTTTATATTTTCTTCTCTTTGGTTTAATTTATTTCTTAATTTTGTGCATATTAATTTGTCTTTAAAATTTTTAAATTACCTCTTAAAGTTTTCTAGATACATATTTTTTAACAACATGTCATTTTGTTTTTTATTTAATAAAAATCGTATGCACGTTTAAAGACATTTTTTTTTTTTTTTTTGTTTATGAAGACGTTTTTCTCCCTTGGTTTACTTCTGTATAGATAATTTATTTTAAAATTATTTGATGTATTTTGCGGGTTAGTTTTCTATTCTGGAATAGGATTGGTAAGCACGTTGATAATAAAATATTTTCCTCTTCCAAGATTCAAATGTCAATTTAAATATATATTTGTTTCAAGATTACTTTAGCTTTCAGTTTTTTTAGTGCTTATCTTTATATGTTTAACTTTAGGTAAAAAAATATTAAAATTGAGGTCGAATTTTTTTTAAGAAGAAAGGTATGATAAAATTATGAATGAAATATTATAACGACCGACTAATAATGGTGCTTGAAGGTAGGATATAATTTTTGTATTTTTTTTAATGGTATTGAGTTTTTATAATTCTTTTCTAATTATTTATATTGAATTTCGTATTTGTCTTGTATAATTTTTATAATTAGAGACTTTTTTATTTTAATTTTAAAACTTATGAGATAAATATTATTAGTGTTTAAATCCATAAAAAGATCCATAATATTTGAAACTTTAACATGACAAAATTTTTATTTTAATAATTACATAAATTGAGTACCCTCGCAATAATTTCAAGTTGACTTCAAATTTTATTTTGATGATTATCGCTTTATTATTGTCGGTTTGATATTGATGCAGACAGAGAGGTAGTTCGATGTCCTACTACATAATTACAAAAACATATATATATATATATATATATATATATTAATGATAATTAGAATAATTATATTTTTTTATATTATATTAAAATTGAGGTCGAATTTTTTTTAAGAAGAAAGGTATGATAAAATTATGAATGAAATATTATAACGACCGACTAATAATGGTGCTTGAAGGTAGGATATAATTTTTGTATTTTTTTTAATGG
>Ga0209700_100972_pt1 | contig 57852 bp, 41 predicted proteins | sample SiratroredBW_FD_187528 | JGI IMG/M metagenome (GOLD analysis project Ga0209700, IMG submission 187528) | Root nodule microbial communities of legume samples collected from California, USA - Siratro red BW (SPAdes) (version 2) | ecosystem: Host-associated > Plants > Roots > Nodule | place: USA...
ATAAAAGTGTTAAAAATACCAATAATATTAGTTATAATATTAATAATATCAATAAAAATATTAATATTGTTAATTATATTCACCTTTACTAATTTTATTATTAATAAATCAATATGAACATCATTAAAAGATATAATAGTAGTTTTATCCATAAATATAAGTTTTTAAGTGTTACCCACGGACATAGATTCATAGGTATTACATACGGACATAGGTATGTAGGTATTACCTACGGAAATAGTTCGTGAGTAATACATATAGACCAATATATGTGGGTAATACCTACGGATCTGTGTCTGTGGGTAATATCTATGAATCCATGTCTGTGGATAATACCTACGGACTTAAATTCGTCGGTAATACCTACAAATACAGATCCGTATGTAATAATCCGTAGATAATGTTGAATTTACCTATGGATACAAATCTGTATGTAAATTGAGTTTTTCTTGTAGTGTAATCCTTTGTTTTTATGTAGTTGATTTATTTTCACTTAAATTAAAGGTGATTTTACATGACATAGATTATCTCCTTTTTATAAGACAAAGAATCACATTCTCTTTACTACAAATGGAGATGTGAGATTTCAATTTACATATAGACACTTAAGGTTTGCTATTTTAACCTAGATTAACCTTATTTTAACATACAAAAAGTTATTCTAATTTATGTCTCTTTTCAAGCTATTTTTATTATAAGGAAAACTTTCTTTTATATTTTTTATATTTTTATATTCTTTTCACCTGTCTTCTTAAGAAATCTTCTTCAAGCTTTTCTTTTTTTTATACTCCATTTTCAAAATCACATTAATAAACATTCTTACTAGAGTGCGTGCAAGATGAGTTATGGTTAGGAAAATGAACATTGGTGGTAATATTGGAATACCAAATAGAGATTTATTTATATAGAGTTTTTAACACTTAAACGAGTGAAAATATAAAGTAATAATGATAAAAAAATGTAAATATTTTTTATATGTTTGCAATCTTTTATATTCTTGAAATATTTTATATCACGGTAGTTAATAATTTATAGTAAATTAAGTTAATTTTTTATCTATTTTACATTCGTTAATTAGGTTGAGACTTTTATATATAATTGACTAAATTATATTTCACCCATCCTAGATATAAAGGAGTGTTGTTAGTATAAAAGAAGTAAGATTCCACATATTTATGAAATAAGTCACATATAATACATACTTACTTCTAGTGAGCTCAATTATTATATTGTATGAAAGAAAATAATCTATTAATATTCTCATATATTCAAATACTTATTCAAATCCTTAAACAAAACAAATATACAAAATTTGGGTATTAATATCTATTATATGTAGGTACAAAATTTGAGTACTCTTTTCCAAGAAATAAATATTACAGGTTTATCATGAGATTAAATACGGAAAAAATTCTATTTCAACTAGCATAATGAGTTATTAAAAACCTATGTAATTAGAACTGTATTAATGTAACTATATACAAAAGAATCTTAAACAATAATATTTACATATTATCTCAAACAATAATAATGTAATGAGAATTAAAATAATTAAATATATAGACTTTTCCATCTCTTGGTTACATTTCACTCAACTCATTAAGCTCTCGAGTATTCGAGTGCTAAATTCAAGATATAATTTTTGTTATTTATTTTTGTTAAATTTAGTTAATTATCAATTAAAATTCAATATATTCCTCATCAAAACTACCGTACATTGTATGAATAAACTAAAACTCAGAAAATTTATTTGTTAATGATTTTATCATTAATAATTAATTGAATGAAATTGATCATATTGACGTATGTTTAAAAATTAAAAGAAAAACTTGATTCTATATTTTATTATTAGTTGGAGGAACAAATTAAATTAAATAAAATAAATAATTAGATTAAAAACACAATTAAACCTTCCATGCTAATTAAGGGTTTTCTGAATTGAAAACAAAGTTATAATCGTTTTTCTCAGCGTTCTTCGTATACCTGTGTCACTGAGAGAAACTCTCTCTCCATCTCTTTAGAAACCTTTGCACGCTTCGCAATCCAGCTCCAACAATGGCCAGCAGCAATCTCCCTCGAAGAATCATCAAGGTTCGCATGCATTTGCTCGTTCATATCCCCATTTTAATTTCAGTTTCAGTTTCTCTAATCGATTCGTTCGGTGGCTGATAAAACGAAATAAACTCGAATTTCGATCATGATTTTTCTGCTTCTTCCCTGCCCTGTGCTATCGCGTGAATTCCCGAATTTTGCATAAATTCAGCGGTGAATGAAAAAATTGAAAAAACATGAAATTGAAACTTCTTAGGAGCTAAAAATTGGGGATTCAACTACCCTTTTGCTTTTTATCTTCGTTGTAAATGAACCGTATTTCTGGGTTTTACATTTTTATATTTGCATTTTGATCTATGTCAATTTTTAAACCTTTTTTTTTTCTTTGTTTCAACAGGAAACGCAGCGTTTGCTCAGTGAGCCAGGTATCTGATTATTCGAAACTTTCCCCCTGTTTATTTATATTAAAATTTTGTTCTCAGTTTATTATAGTGCTATAGAAGCTCGTACGTCCTTAGTTGAATTGGTAGTAGTTATGTATTTATTTAGCTTAATTTAGCGTCTTCTTAGATATATTGAATAATATTACATTGGTAATTGAATGATCTAAATAATTATTCAAGGGTCGTGACTCGTGACGTTTTATGCTTTTTGTTTTCATTCTGTTGATTACTTGTTTTTATCAGTTTCTGATATTGTGATGATCTGCTGATGCAGCACCTGGAATTAGTGCTTCCCCTTCTGAAGACAATATGAGATATTTCAATGTGATGATCCTTGGGCCGACCCAGTCACCTTATGAAGGTAGTTTTGGGTTTTGACAGCATAATTTTTCTACCTTCGAATACTTCAAATATATATTGTTTTAATCTATACATACTAGTAATGTGGGAAAAAATTCCTCTAGATTTGGGTTTTTTTTTTAGAATTAGGAAGTATCTGGAGAATTGACCTAAGCAATTGTGTTCTACAGTTTATGGGAATGACTCTTTGCCACAGAAATTTCGTTCTATTACTTTTTATTTTTCAATCTATGGTGTTTGCCTTAGTATGCGTTTGGGTGAGTGTTTGCAAAGTTTGTTTTAGATGATTTTATAAAAATGATTTGGTTGAAATGAATATGAAGCGAAGTCATCTGAAAAGTGAATATATGTAAAATTGATTTTGTTCTCTCTAATACTCCAACTTATTGCTGCTTCTCTTCAACATTCATGACCTGACTTGTTTCAGATTACAGTTAGCCAATTATGATCTGAAACATTCAATCATGTACAGAGATGGGTTTTGGTTTGGAAAATGCAAAACCAAACAAGCTATTGTTCTACTTGCCAAAAACATAACAAAGTATTACTCTAGTTATGGCCTATTTGCCAAGTCAAACAGATTACTGTTAATCAACTTGTGGCCTACTTGCCGAACCAGCCAACCAAACTATTCCTGTGGTTCTGGCCTACTTGCCTAACAAAACAAAATATTATTCTACCTATGGTGTATTACTCTATTTGTGGGCTACTCGCTTGTAGTTGTTTTGTGTGTACTATTTGGGGTATGGGACGAAATATGAAATTACAAGGTCTCTGAGCTGCATTTTGCTTTTGATGTGATCACATATCCGGCACATATATGATACTGGTACTCTTAGATACTTCACTGCGATGAAGTATCCAAACCTATGAGCACAGATACTTTTATGATGACAATGATTTATAATTTTTTATTTTGACAATATTTAAGAAATGTAATTTTATTTTGGTTCACACAAAGTACATTTATATATTTATTATGTTTTAAGAGCTTTTACATTGGTCACATATTGTATCCACTTATTTTAGCAATAAGCATAACGTGATACACGTTGTATCTATGTATCATAGCTCATTATCTTGTGTTTAAATCATGAGTTTGATAACCAAGCTCTCCATTTAAAATGCTGGGTTTTGGAAAGAGTCTCTCCTCCGAAACCGATCTGCTTCCGTTTCAACTTTCCTTAAGCGGGCCTGGGCTTTTTCGAGCTGTTCAATGGCCTCTTCCTGTAATTCTTCTGAGTTTCGAATAGTTCTCCATATTTTCTGTTTTCGATTATCTAATAAATCACTTAATGAAAGTAGACTCTCTTTCCATCCATGGTGATTTGTTTTCAATTTGGAATGTTTACTTGCGTTCCTTTTGAAGTTGTTAGTAGAGATTTAAACACTGTAGAATACCAGTTGAGGAATTATTTCTCTATACTCGCATCTCTTTATTAATTGAATTTTTTCTGTGGTTATCAAACAACAAGTTTTAGAACATTTGAGTTTTTAAGGGTATAATCGCTTATTCATATTTATTCTTCTTGTTTATTCCATGTTATTATGCTTGATTATATTTACAGGATCTTGAATTTTTGAAATGTTTCCTTCCAAAATAATATAATACAAAAAGGAAAGGATAAATTGTAGTTTACCTGTGAGGATGGGTGGTTTTCTTTGAACTGCATAAATTCTGATTATGGTTAGTTATATTTGTAACCAAAGCTGTCAAGAATGCAATCTAAATTGTAAGCTTGCAAAATCTTACAATATTGCTACCCTTGCCCTAGCTGAGTCCCCCATAAGTTCCTGGGTGGGATCATAGTGGGACTGAAGTGTGATCAGAGCAGAACTGTGGAATCATATGATTTTGCCGATAATGTAATGTGGGTCTTTGGGTCGTGTTCCATAACCTGATACACCCAAACCCGGTTTCTTAACCCTATCCCATTTTCTAAACACATCTCAGTCTTACATTCTCTCTGCCCTCTCCAACCTCTTTTATTGCTTCAATCAAAACCGTTATCACAGCCATGCAAGTTCCAACTTCAACTTGGGGCTCTGCCTTCCTCCTCTTCTTTCTTTGCAGTTTGCTCAAAAACCTTTCTATTGTTTGCACATCTGTCTTGTTCTCTATCAAGGGGTGATTTTACCTCTATTCTGTTATTACCAAACCACGGCCTCTTTGTTATGTTCTGTTCAGCCAAGGCCTCTCTCTATCCTCTTTCTTTCCTTTTCTCCCCCGTTCCTGAAAACTTGTGTTGGGTTCTTCTGGCCTTTCTTTGAGATATATTCTCTGCTGTCTGTTATTGTATTCTTTGATTTCTATGATATATTCACTGTCTTCTGCTCTCCTCTGCAAATCCCAAGTAGGATGTCAATGTTAACAACATTGTTTGCAACATTGAAGTGATGCAGTAGGTTTCTTTTTCTTTTTTAGATCAAATGCTAGTTACTTCTTTCTTGATCCTGCATTTGGGAATGATATTATTTTCTTAAATTTGTCCTTCATGTTTTGCATGTTTATTGTTTGTATTACTAGGAGGAGTATTCAAGTTAGAACTATTTTTGCCAGAAGAATATCCAATGGCGGCTCCAAAGGTATTTATTTAATATTATTCTTTTCAATTGCATCTTGCTATTCTTTGGTGTTACGTTTCTGCTGAATTCTTGTACCCCGAAATGAATGAAACTAAATTATGAAGTGTTAGCTGTATAATTGATTATAGTTTAAGATGTGTAGTTTATTGCGATAAGATTCTTAAGAATGTCGGAAGAGCCATTCCCCTACCAGCCATTGTAGTTGGAGAGCCTGATAAAACCCACATTTGAATAAACTTCTATTGTAGAACTCAAGCTAAACGCCTTGTAATAGCTCCTAAAATTCATCATGCTCCTGTTAGGATTTTGGATCAGCTCAATCAAGAAAAGGGATGGAAGGTTTACTATAGAAGAAAATTAAATAGAGAAAGATAATTTAGGTTGTTAGGCTAGGACAGTTATGGTTGTTAGCTTGGTTAGTGAGTGTTGTATGTAGGTTGGTCTATATAAAGACCAACCATTAGTTGTAGAGGGACTTTTGGCTCTTGATTTGTTGTATGTGACAGGCTTTGATCCTGTGTGAAAGGAATTTCAGTCCTTTGTGGGTGATGTGTAACATTTTGATACAGATTTGAATCAAAGTGCATTCCAGTAATTGTGTGCTTTGTGGTTAGTGTTTCCATGTTGGCGTCAAGAGTGGTGTCCTAACAGCTCCACTGTCAAGTGCAGATGTAGGCTGGTTGTGCAGAAAGCTGGCATCACTACCTGCACCACTAGTTTGCTATTAAGCAACATCGTAGAAACCTTTCATACCATTTGATAAGAACCTTGACAGGATACCACCAAAGCTAGCCGTTGTAGTTAGAGAGTCTAAGTCCTTATAAACCCCAGACTAGAATCCCATGCTCCAATTTGGGACTAAACTCCTATACCTTCCAATTGTGTAACAAACTGTGTTTTAGTTTTGGTATTTGAGATCTAATAGAATAGGATCTAACAGGCTTGTGCTCCTATCTTTTCCTTCACACCTTCCATTATTGACACTGGAACTTATATTAATTAATATCATAATGTCCTTCTTATTTCCTTTAAATTCAAATCTTTCCTCTTTTAAGTTTCGGTGTCATATTTTTGGAGCTTTCTTTTGTGGTCTGAGATGCTGTTGTAAGTTTCATGATAGGAAGTGGTATACATACAACTCTTGTGTTTATTTGTTGCATGCTGGTTCTCTTGAGTGTCTTTTCATCCCCTTTCAGGAATCTGATGGGCATGTGGTTGTCCAGTGTCCTCTTATTTTATTGCTTTTGATACCATTATGGTTTTAAATGCTCATTGCTTTTCACAGGTTCGGTTTCTAACAAAAATATATCATCCGAACATTGATAAGGTACATTTACTTTCCCTAAATTCTCTTTACTTCTACTCTAGTTATTTTTCTCACAAATTTTGTTAATTTAGCTTGGCAGAATATGTCTTGATATTCTGAAAGATAAGTGGACTCCTGCTCTTCAGATTCGTACTGTTCTATTAAGGTATTGTTATCTTTTAGGCTATTAGAAGGTAGTTTATCCTGAAGAGTGACAGGCCTAATATTAATTGGTTATATAAAAGTTTGATTTTTTTCCTAAAACATGTGATCATGCAAATGTAGAAAAATACTGATGCATACTAATTTCCAAACCTGGAAAACCCATATATTAAATCACTCTGCTGTTATTGAAGAATAATTTTTCGTTTCTATTTTGTAAAACTTATGTTGTGAAAGAAAAATAATTCTGTGCCCTTCATACTTTTGACTCATTGTTTTGAATCTGAGAAAATGTTTTCTATTTTTATTTTATTCTGTTTTCAAAAGTTTGTATAAAAACAATAAAAAACAACTTTTATTTTTTAATTTTTAGTTTTCATTTTCCTGTATGAAAAATGTTTAGGAGACAGGAAACAGTAGAAATAGTAAATGTTGTGGGGTGGTTGGCTCTTGTCATGGCAAACTAGAAAGCCACACAGCACGGAAAATGTTGTGGGTACAAGTCAATGGAAACTATTTTATTAATCTGCTATTAGTTGGAAAGACTAATAATACGAGGGTGTTTGCATTTTCTAGCATTCAAGCTCTATTGAGTGCACCAAACCCAGACGATCCACTTTCTGAAAAGATTGCTAAGCATTGGAAATCTAATGAGGTCGAGGCTGTTGAAACAGGTATATTTTGTGATTTATAAAGAATTTAGCTGATAATGATGGAATCAATTCGTACTACTTCCATGTTCTCATTAAAATGTGGCATTGAACTTTGCAGCGAAGGAATGGACCCGATTATATGCTAGTGACGCCTGATGAAAGGTTCAAACGTATGGCTCCATAATAACAATTGTAACCAGCATTTTATACTGAAAATCTAGAGGATCTATGAATTATTGGAGTTAATATCCCTCGCAGCTTCCAGTTACCTGTTAATTTCTTCTCTTGGGAGCTGCCATATCTTGAAACTTGTATGAATAGATGTGTTTGTCTTTTACCTATCTAACAGTTTAGAATGTTTTTCAATCATCGGCTGTGAAGTAATTTATTATTCTCAACATCAGAGGCCGAAATTTGCGATTTAGTTTCTGTTCTCTTTACCTCAATAAACCATGCCAAAATTTGTTGCGTTAGTAACCAATAGCGTTGGTTCTGAAGTCTAGTCATTTGTGTCCGGAGTGTGAATAATCTCCAGTGGCCAGGAAGTCTGAATTTTGAGGGTTAGATCTGAACTCTGGAACCCAGTAATCTGGACTAGTGGGCAAATCATGTTCAATGGGAACGTCTTCCGCTGAATTGTCCAAAGGGTCTTGCAAAAACATTCTGGTATGATGTATTATCTAACAATAACATTTAGGTTGGTATCGAATGTCATGTTGCAGCATGGTTGATGTCAGATCTTTAAATGAATCCCAGAACTTTTTGAGATATTATTTTTGTTTTTGGCCAAAAGAATATTCTAGGCTTACCAAAAACATATTCTAGGCTTACCAAAAACAATAAGAAAGATTTGGGTTGACATCATTGTGACATACACCTAGGGAGAGTTATATCACGCTGCAACGCTTATCCTATGTTGCTACTGCCTGTCTAACTAAAGTGTAACACAATTGTTAGAGTTTAGCTTCTTACGTATTTTGTTAGCGTACTTGATTATGTAAATGGAAAGGACTTTTCAGGAGAGATGAAGAGATAAAATTCATTTGTGATCTTTTGCTTCAAAAGAAGCGAGTCTCCAATTATCTAATGAGATGCCACAAGTGGAAGGGTACATTTGGATAAGTTTCTGCAGATAAAGTTAGTTTATGTATGAATTAAAAGTTATAATTTCCGATAATTTATGACAAATTTTATACAAGTTAGTTTATGAATAATTTTATTTATTTCTTAAAATAGGATTAGCAAAGAAATTTATCTAAACCTGTTTATCATTACTAATTGGTTTCTTTAATTAACTTGTTATATATTTGGGATTTCCGAATATAGAAAGTGGATTTGGAATAGGCCTACTTGATAACACTTTCATAAATAAGCATGTGGTTTGTGTTCAAATAAGATCTTCCAAACAAGGATTATAAATTAGTAATGGGTGTACTGGTTTTTAAGGTCTTTTCATTTGCAATGGACCTAAGCATGTACGTTTACTGATACCGTTATTTGTATCTCTTAAAAAGTCTCATAAATGCGAATGTAAAAAGCAACATGCAAGCTTTAGAAGATAGTTGGTGTGGTCCAAAGAGGTAGATGATGTAAGAAACAAACGATGATAGAGAAGACAACAATCATGAACATTGATATTGAATAGGCTACGTTTTTCTACAAAACCATGCACATGACTTACAGCAATGGAGAGATTTGCCAGCACTTGTTAGATTTGTCTTTCCCTATATGGGATAAACGTACCTAAAGGTTATGCTAATGGTTACTAGTTTAAAGCTGTTTACCCTTATCAAACACTTTCACACTTCCTTCCTTAATGACTGGTAGGAGTAAAGGGTAAAATTATTGTACAATTTAAACTATAAAGTGATGATTTGCAAAGTACGAAAAGATAATGTTAGACACAGAAGATATAAATAAGAACATATATTTTTTTTTTACCAAGTTATCGATTCGAATCATGATCGGTTTAGAGTGTTTTCGGATCGGTTTTCGTTGGATTTAAAAAAAAGTGAAATTAATTTTTGCAGTTCTTCATTATCTTTGCCCCTTCTGTGATTTAGATAAAGGGCTTACATTCTTGTTTTCCAAATTATATCTCATATTTCAGGCAAAAGTCTAAGCAGTAACAAATTAACATCATAAACCAACTTGTTGATGTTCTAAGTTGTATAGAATTTGCGATGCCTGGTTAGACTTCCTCTACGTATAAGGAAAGATAGGACTTAATAATTATCTGCTATGTGTTTATTCAAAGTGAAAGACTCTTTATATAGTCAAATTGATTGTGTTACAATAGACAAAAAACAAATCTATGAGAAATCTAATTACTGCTATATCCTTAGACCTAATTGGGATTTCCAACTTTTGTTTCATTTTGCCTTTAACTATGCTGTCATAATCATAAAAATGTTTGGGTTTGATGTTATGTCGTTTGGGCTTGCTCCTTGCCATTCAATTGCCCATTTCTGTCACTTCATGATATTCTACTACCTCTTCTTGGGCCATGACATCCCCTTTCTCTTCAAAAGCTATAGTGTTGGATGGTCCTTCCGTAATGTTTCAAAATTCTCCCTAATCGTATCTTCATTGTATAAACCTTGCCACTAAGGACAGAAGGCCTCCAGTCCAGCACTACAAGGGGTTGCAACTTAGGTTGGTTAGTGGAAGCTGTTGGTGGCAGTTTCAAAGTAGGTGTCTCAATTTGATTATATAATGGTTTCAGCTTTGAAATATGGAAAACTGGATAAATTTGAGCTTATGGGGTAATTTCAATTCAAAAGCCACTTTTCCCAATCTATTTCACAATACAAAAAGGACAATGAAACCATTGGACCATTTTTGAGATTTGAGATTGTTGTGCAGTCACTTGTTGGTATAGTCGCAATTTCACTAGCACGTGTTCACCTACTTTAAAGGGGTAAGACAATCTCTTCTTATCAGCATAATACTTCATTGTACCTGATCAATTTGGAATGTAGCTTATCAAGTAACTCATGTCGTTTAGTTAGATCTGCATTCACAACCTCATTGTGACTAGTTCCTCTGATGTATTCATTGGGGTAGAGAAAGAGGTGACTGGCTGTAAATGATCTAATAAGGAGTAACCCTGGTAGAAGAGTGCTTTGCTGAATTCTAGTGCCACTCTACCTAGTGTAAATATTTTTCCCACAACTTCAATTTAACATGTATGAAGGCTCTCAAATAGTGCTCCAACATTTTGTTACCTGCCTCTATTTGACCATCGCTTTGTGGATGATAAGATGAAGACATTCTTAATTATGTGCAACTCATCCGAAACAATTCTTTTCAGAAATTACTCATGAAGGCAGGGTCATTGTCAAAAAATATGCTTTTAGGCATGTGATGTAACTTGCACACCATGGAAGCAAATAATTCAACAACCTTAACAGCTAAAAAAATTGTTGGAAGCATGCCAAAACGGTCTGCCTTAGAAAATCTGTCAACAACCATCAAAATCACAAAATAAGTTTGGAAAGAAGGGAGCTCTATGACAAGTAAAGAGATATATCCTCCAAAATAGCCGTGAGAGGGGAGATTGATTGTAATAACCCATATGGTAACTGTGTTGGGAACTTGATCTACTGACACACAACACAACCTTTAACAAATTCAATCACATCTTTTTTATTCCTTTCCAATAAAACCTGTCACTCAATCACCCATAAGTTCTACGAATTCCAGCATGACCAACAATTGGTGTCGCATGAAATTCCTTCAAAAGGACTTGCTTGGTTAGGAATAAAAATCTTATCATGATAAAGAAGAATTCCTTTAACAACTTTAAAACCTGGATATTCCTCTAGGCAACAAAGCACTTGTTGGTACAATTGTTTGAGTGTTGAATCTGAATTATAAGTCTTTTGTATTTTTGTTACCAATTCACGTTGTGGTACTGTCAGCCCCATCATTTAAGACAAGCTCTCATCTATCCTGCTCAAAGCATCAACTACCCTGTTAGTTGCTCCCGGTTCATACACAATTTCATAAGTGTACCCAAGCAACTTGGACAAGTAATATTGTTGTTCAGGTGTTTGCACAACTTGTGTCTTCAATTGCCAAAGACTCTGTTGGTCTGTATGGATTATGAATTTCTTGCCCAAAAGGTAAGAAAGCCATTTTTTGACAGCCATTGCATGCAACTCTTGAACATATGTAGAAGCTGAAAGAAGCCTTGGGCAAAACTTTTTATTAAAATAACAGATTGAGTAGTTATTCTGCATCAAGACTGCCCCCATTCCTTGCCTCGGTGCATTTGTTTATATTATGAAATCCTCTTGGAATTTAGGTAACATCAACACAGGAGTATGAGTCATAACATCCTTCAACTGATCAAACTTCAGACCAAGTAAATGAATTCTTCTTGAGCAGATTTGTGAGAGGAGCAACTATAAAGGCATAGTGCTGAACAAATTTATGATAAAATCCTGTGATGAGAACCAAGAGCTGAAGTTTAACCAACCTCAAGCACCTGCACAAATAAATAATTCAAAGGATGCTTTGCAAATTCCAAGTGGACCAATCACCAGGTCAAGAGCCCAAAAACCGAAAGAGGCATTGATTGGGCTGATTCAAGACATTTTGATTACGCAAACAAAGTCTAAGATTGAATTGAAGCCTAATCACGTTCTTAATTTGATATGGACTGATGAAGGAATTAAATGAAGGAGATTTGGGCTAAAAGCAAATCATTTGAAGAGAAGGGCCCATAGAAAATGCATCACCAGATTTAATTTAAGTGTAAATGGGCTATTTTGGACTTAGGTTAAAATCTGAAGAGTCACCCATTATTTTGTGGACGAATTTTAAATTTTTTATTTTTATGTATTTTGATTAATTTTCCATAGGGTTTAGAGTAGTCATGCTTAGTAAATTGTGTTTTTCGTTTTCCATTTGATGTAATAATTAGTCATCTAAAAGTGTGCCAAAAAGCTGCTGCTGCATTAAATTTGGAGGCTTCTAGGCTGTTGAAGAGTTAGGTTAGCTTTTTATAAGCTCAAAGGTCTACTTAAGTAAGAAAACACATGTAAACAACAACTTTGAATTTGAAATACGAATTTCTTTCTAAAAATTTCAGAAGTGAGAGTTTCTCTCTTGAGTTCTTCATTGGACTTGCAATTTATCAAGGGCTAATAATCCTTGTGGCGTTTTTTATACTTTAGGGTCTTTGCTACGTTTCTTTTCCGCAAGACAAGGGTTCTGAGTAGATCATCCTAAATCTGAATACTTAGGGATCTTAGGGCATTCAACTACTCTTTGTTGTGGGTTCTAGGGATTATTTCTAACTGGGTTCACATCATTTGGTAATCAGAGTTTCGTTCCTAGCAGTCATGTTATATCTTCCACTGTTTTACTAGTTATCTTGTTATCAAATCTGTATCCATTGTTCATTTCATTTCTGAAAAAAAAAGAGAAAAAAAACAGCATACAAAAAAAAAAGCGAAAAAAAAGAAAAAAAGAAGAAGAAGTATTATAGCATTTTGTGTTTCTGTTCTAGAAAGAAAAAGAGCCATATTCTATATTCGTGGAGAATATTTCTGTATTTTAAAGTTAAGACCCTTGTTCCGAAAAGTACTGCATCATTCTGCTTGGTGTTTGGCTAGATTGAGTTGTAAGACGTTTTAAGAGCTTATAGAGAGGGCTAAAAAAAATATTCAAGAGTGTTCTGAAATTTTATTGGAATAGAAAAAGCCAAAAATAGAGAGCAAACACGAGTGTAGAGCGTCATTCTTGAGTGTAAATATGTGAGGAACAGTGAGGAATATTTTTTCTATCACTAATGTTTTCATTTCAGGTTTTACAAATGGCAAATAGAGAGGAAAATTCTAGAGACTCACCAAACCTTGATTTTACTCTTAAAGCAATGCAACAACAATTTGAGAGATTAAATATGGTATTGGGAGATATGAGGGACAAAATGGATAGGCAAGATGAGAAATTAGCCAATCTGCAAGATGATCAATCTGATGATGGGAATAGTTCAAGGCGAAATAGGAGAAATCATGGAGGGAGTGATGAAGATGAAGACTCTGGTAGAGAAAATAGAGGGGAGATGGAGGAGGAATATGATTTTATGATGGGTAGAAATAGGCGTGAGAGAAACTGTAAAATAAGGTTTAGACCGAGTTCAAGAGGGGGGGTGAATTGAACTTTCAAAATCTTTTCGCAAATCTGATTTGTTCTTGAAATAGAGAATGAAAATTTTTAATTCAATCAATCAACTTGTGTAATTCTGGACTGTCCAGTAAACAATCAATTGTGCACAGCGAAAACTATTAAAGATAAACCCAGAAAACAGTTTACAGTATAGAAATGTGTTAATCTAGATTCAAGATGATTAAACACAATCCAATAGATTAAAAATAATCCAGAAACACAGTTGATTCAAATATTTGTAAACAGATTCAGTGATTAGTTTATTAAGCGAATGCAAGCAGATAATAAAAAGATCAAGAAGAGAGGGGAGGAAATCAAGAACACAAAGAATTATCCTGGTTCACCCTTCCTCAAGGGCTACGTCCAGTCCTTTGCAAACTAGCAAAGATTTTCATTGAAAAGATCACAAGATCAGTTTACAACCCTTGCTCCCAACAAGTTACAAACTGCTCCCAGCAGTAAACCCACACCTCACTGAACCACTCAGCTAGTGTGTAACTAGTGCAGAAACCCACTGCACCACAACACTTACAATCCGCAAGCAACACTGCTCACCGCAGCACTCACCCTCTACTGAACCCCTCAGCAGATGTGAGGCCAATGCAGAAACCCACTACACCAACTTAATTACAGACCTAGTAATTGAAACACAACAAACATATTACAAAACAACAATATCAGCAATTGATTACACAGTACTTCTACACAGAATAGATTACAAAGAATGAAGATCAGGTGTAGAAGACTTAGCTTTGGTCCAGAACCAAAGTTGCAAGAACCTCACTCAAGGATGCTTAAAGATTCACGTTCTTGGAGGTTTCTTGTTTTGAAAAGCTTTGTGAAGAATGATCGCACAAAAGGGACGCTATATCTCACTTAGAAAATCTCAAGGAATGCTTTTCGGAAATCTTAGATGTCTGAAAATGATAGTGCCCATTCCTTTAAATAGCCAAATCAGTTTTAAAACAGCTTAGCTGTCATAGTTCAATTAATTGAACAAACCATTCAAACGGTTGAATTGACCGTTAGTTGACGCAGTCAAAGATTCCAGTAGTAACAGAAATAATTGTCACATTCAATCGATTGTTTTAGAAATTCAATTGATTGAAAAACCTTTTCCAGCAAAAATCACTTTGGGCTATTTTTCTTAAAACTAGTTTTAATAAAAATATTTGTGAATAGAAGGAAGCCCCTGTGGTTACTCAAGTAGTTGAAAATATCTTTTCAACAGTTCCTCAATTTCTAGCACCAAACAAGGTTTAGGAGACTCTTTTATCGAGGGAAGTAACTGCAATCGAAAATATTTTGCTACACCATCAATAAAAATTATCCTCTTAATATGATGTATAGTGGCTTCTTGAGGGGTTTTCCAATATTGACCCTTGAGTTCGACCAATTTCCCTTCTCTAATAATTGTTCATAGTCAGTTAATACTGGCCCTCACATCGTCAACCATTGTACTTCCAATACAACCTTGATTCCACTTAATGGCAATAGAAATAGATCAACAAAGAATGTGTGGGAACCCAATTGTAATGGTACTTATGTGTAAACAGATGAACACGAGAACTCCTCTCTGTTGTTGACCAAGACATGAAAGCTTTGGCCGGAACGACTTGAAGGTCCAAGATTTTGGCTATGCGAGCTTGGATGAAGTTGTGGGTGTTCTCACTGTCCACTAAATTGCAACTGGGGAGTTATTGATAGGCCCAAAACTTTGAGAGTCTAAGGTATTATGTGACTTGTCAATGCGTGTAAGCTGATTAGGACCGCAGTTGTATCCAGGGGTTTGGGTGGTTCATTAAGAGCCGGGTCATCTATACGAAGGAGACTATTTAGATCAATCTCATTCATTTCAGGGTTGCTTGGTTCCGTTATTAACAACATGGACTCACATTTACATTTGTGACCTGGTCGATACCTTTCATCACAATAATATCACAAATTCTTTTCACAACAAATTTGGAGCTTAGCTGGTGACAACCATTTGATGACTAGTGAATTAGGGTTCGATTTGAGTTTCATGGAATAAGAGTTTGTAGTTTGAGTGTTGGGAGGAAGAGTAAACACTGTGGGTTTAGTGGTGGAGAGGGAGGGACAAGTATACCGGTTTGATGTCGAAGCTTTTGCGAACTTTTCTTCTTGTAATTTTGCTAAGCTCACGGCTGATATAATGAAATTGGTTGGAAAACTTGCACCTCTCTTTGAAGGCTCAGGACTCGAAATAAAGAAGCTAAGATAGAAGGGTGGAGGAAACCATACAATTCTATTTGCAAGGGATTTGAACTAGTTTTGGTATTCTCAAACAGTTGAAGTTTGACAAAGTTTGAACAAGGCTCCTCCTGGGTCTTCATAATGTGATGATGCAAAAAAAACCTCTAAGGCATGAAGAAAATTCTACCAATTTGATATTAGGTTGTTGTCATGCATCCATTGAAACCAAGTGAGGGCTTCTCCTTCCATAAAAAAAGAAGTCATTTGAAGCCTTTGATCCTCTAGAGTTTGGTGGTAAAAAAAGTGCTTGATTCTGAAAACCCATGCTAGTGGTTTAGAACCATCAAATCAGGGCATATCTAGTTTCAAAGAGGTCAAAGTAAAGGGTTGAAGGGTAGAACCACTTGCTGTGGTATCTCTAAACCCAACTCAAAGTGCCACTTGGACTTCCAAATTGGTCAAGAAACATTCATAGCTTCTTGGAAGGCTTTCTGATTTTCTAGTAGTTGAAGAATGAAATCAATTTTTTCATTACTTTTTGACACTGACATGGTCTCTCCTTGAGTTATGCTCTCGATGAAAGCACCAAATTGCAATGCCCATTTTATAGGTTAGGCTTCTTCCATATATAAGGAAAAATAGGGTTGAATAATTATGTGCTCTATTTTTATTTAAAGTGAAAGACTCTCGTATATATAGCCAAACTTTGTTACAATAGACAAAAAAAAACCTAGGAGAGATCCTAACAACTTGAGAAATTACTACTACGCCCTTAGACCTAATTTGGATTTGCAACCTCTACTTCATTTTTCCTTTAATTGTGCAATCATATTCATAAAAAATGTTTAGGTTTGGTGCTATGTTGTTTGGGCTTGCTCCTCACTATTTGACTGCTCATTTCTGCTACTTCATAATCAGTGTTATAAAAAATCGGCCATGGCGGAATGCGGTGGCGGGTTTACAGACTACTGCCACCACACAACGGTGGCGAAGCGGATTTTATATGGCGGCCTGTAGTGGCCGCTTTCCGCGTAACGTCATGTAACGACGAATCAAAAAAGATGGAAAAACGCTCAACAACTCGTGCGCGGAGGTGCAAGGTGCACAGAGACGTTGCGTGCGCGGCGGCGCAGCGTGCATGACGGTTGCATAGACGCGACAGTTGCAGAAAATCGACAGTCAAGTGTGGCAGACAGAGATGTGGCTTGTTACCCTGGCCTAATTATTTACCGTGATAGTAATTGGCCTTACCCGACCCAATTAGTAAATTAACCTAATTCTAAAAGCTAAAAGTTTACTAAATCCTATAATTTAAATTCTAACGGCTATAATTTAAATTTAACAGCTATAATTTAAACTTAACAACTATAATTTAACCTAAAACATAATTAATCCTTAACTTTTTAACTGGATGGGATTTTCATCCATCCCTTTATATATTTTAACCTACTGTTACAATTTTTTTTATCCTTCCTACTATTCATTGCCACTATTCACTACTGCCATATACTCTCTACCGTCTGCCTCTGCTGACCGTCGTCGATCGCTGTTGACTGCCACCGCTACCGCCGCCAGTAATTACAATTTATAACTTTTATTTTTTAAATAATTTTTAATTGTATTTTTTACTTTAATTATTATTTCAAGCTGTTTTATTTTTTTCTAAATATTTTTTAATTGTTTTTTTAATTTAATTATTATTGCAAACTGTTTTATTTTTCTAAATATTTTTTAATTGTTTTTTTAGTTTAATTATTATTGTAAATTTTTTTATTTGTCCTAAATATGTTTTAATTGTTTTTTTACTTTAATTACTATTGTAAATTGTTTTTTTTCTAAAAATTTTTAATTTTTTTAAGTTTAATTATTATTGCAAACTGTTTCATTATTTTCTATATATTTTTTAAATTTTTTTAGTTTAATTACTATTGCAAACGTATTTTTTTAAAAAAAAATTTTAATTGTTTTTTTTACTTTAATTATTATTCCAAACTATTTTATTTTTTTAAAATATTTTTGATTGTTCTTTTTACCTTTAAGTATTGCAAACTGTTTTATTTATTTTTATATATTTTTTAATTTGTTTTTTCTTTGCTTTAATTATTTTTAAAAAATATCATTATTTTACAGCAATACCAATCAAGACAAAGACATCTCAAGAGCATCCCAGAAAACCGATCCGGGTTGGAACATTGTTATCCTATGGATGAATCTAACCTAAATACAACTGTATGTAATTACTGTGAGAAAGTTATGAAAGGAGGAGTTACAAAGGCCAAAGAACATTTAATGGCAAAGAAGGGCAATGTTGCTCCTTACACCAAAACTCCACAAAATGTGAGAGAAGAGTTTTGGAAATTATTTAAAGTAAAAACAGCAACCTCTTCCATCAATCCAAGAACTAATGATGATGATGAGAATGGAGATGAAATTGAAATTTCATCAGGCAAAGGTAGAAATATTGGTGGAAAAAAAGGACCAATAAATATGTGTTTTAGAAATCCAAGTGCTGCAATAGAGAAGAGGAAAAGAGAAAAGCTAAGGCAAGCCAGTATCAAAGAAGTATGTGACAAAAATTTGAAGGCATCAGTCCATTAGTATATTGCTCGGTTTTGGCACCAACTAGGCTTGTCATTCAATGTTGTAAGATTGAATAGTTTTCAAGATATGATTGATGCTATAGGTGCTTATGGGCCTAATTTGCCAGCTCCTACTTATCATGAAATTAGAGGTCCACTACTCAATAAGGAAGTTGAGTACACTGGTAAGTTGTTGAAAGATCATAAATTGCAATGGAGTAAACATGATTGTTCTATTATGTCAGATGTATAGACTGATCGGAAGCAACGATGTTTAATTAACTTTTTGGTGAGTTCCCTTGCAAGTACAATGTTTGTCAAGTCCATTGATGGTTCTAAATTTGTAAAGACAGGGGAAAAGTTGTTTGAGATGCTTGATAGCCTTGTGGATGGAGAAGAGAATGTTGTCCAAGTTATCACAGATAATGGTAGCAATTATGTGTTGGCTGGTAAATTATTACAAGAGAAAAGATCATATCTCTATTGGACTCCTTATGCTGCCCATTGTATAGATTTGATGTTTGAAGACATTGGAAAGCTTCCTTTAATAAAGAAGACAATTCAAAGAGGCGTTAGTGTTGTTGGCTTTATATATAGTCATTCTAGTTCCTTGAGTTTGTTGCGACAATTTACAAATAAAAGAGAATTGGTAAGACATGCAGTTACAAGGTTTGCCACCTCTCATTTATCATTACAAAGGTTGCACCAAGAGAAGGGAAATTTGAGGAAGATGTTCACTTCAGATGAATGAAGCAATAACAAGTTGTCTAAAGAAGCTAAGGGGAAGGAAGCTACAAAAATTGTTCTTATGCCTTCATTTTGGAATCATGTTGTATTTACTCTCAAAGTTATGGCTCCTCTTGTTCATGTACTTCATCTGGTGGATGGGGAAAGAAAAGCAACTATGGGCTATATATATGAAGCAATGGAGAAAGCCAAGAAAACAATAATGAAGTCATTCAATAACAATGAAAGTAAATACAATGATATATTTACAATCATTGATAATATATGGACATGCTAACTTCATCGCCCCTTGCATGCTGCAGGTCACTTTTTGAATCTAGAGTTCTATTATTCAAACTTAGATATGGAGTTTGATTTGGAAATTACAAATGGATTGTATGATTGCATAAGGAGATTGGTACCAACTAAAGATGTGCAACAAAAATTCTAAGTGAGTTGCCTCTATATAAAAGTGCAAGTGGACTCTTTGGTGATGATTTTACCTAAGAATCAAGGAAGACCACGGCCTCAGGTGAGACACTTTTCTAAATTTTATTAGGATATAACTTATATCATATAATGATTACGTTCTAAGTTACTTTCTTTGCATTTTGTATAGCTCAATGATGGAAGAACTATGGGCACGCAGCCCTTAACTTACAAAAATTGGCAATCAAGATTCTAAGTTTGACATGTAGTTCATCTGGATGTGAGCGCAATTGGAGTGTATTTGAGCAAGTAATAATTATTATTCATAACATGACCTATTTCATTATTATTTTTTTCATAGAATGTAAAAGGAAATTAATTCACATACACATTTTGCTTATTCACAAATGCATATTCATTCAAAAGAAAGGAACAAGTTAGACCACAAAAGGTTGCATGATATGGTTTACATAAAGTATAACCAACAACTTGCTCAGAGATATAGTATTAGGGATGAAATAGACCCTATTGTATTGAATGAGATTGATAAGTGTAATGAGTGGTTAGTGGGGCAAGTTGACGATGATAATGATAATGAAGAGGTGAGAAATGAGTTGGTTTTTGATGATGATCGCACTTTGAATTGGGCAACTGTTTATGAAGCTTCCGATCTTGGAGAACCAATAACGTATATAAGGAGACAAACATCTGGTAAAAGAAAGCAGCCATGAAGTGGTGGTATTGTTATTGGATCTTCCCAAGCTTCTAAAAGAGGTCCAGGTGCAACTTCAACCTCAACAAGGAATGGCAAAGAGAATATTAAAATTGGGGTTGAGAACGAATTGCATGATAGCTCTGATTCTAAGTTTGAAAGATTGCTTAACTATAAGAGTTGATTTGAAGGAGAAGAGGAGGAGGGATATGCATCATTAGATAATATGGAAGAGAATTATGCTGATATTGAAGAAGAGTATGATAGCTAAAAATTAAAGACTTTTATATTATATTTTGTTCTTATTTTATGTTTTAGACATAATAATATTATAATGATGATTGCCTTTTTTATAATTTTTACAATACAATTATATTTCTGTATTTTTTTAAATATTTATATATATATATATATATATATATATATATATATATATATATTTTTTTTTTTTTACCGCAATACTTCTGTCATAACCCGTTATGGTTTTCGTTATAAAGTTATAAAGGATTATTGGATTCTCCGATATTTTCCGTTATCCGATGTCAATAACACTGTTCATAATCTTCTACTTCCTCTTTTTGGTCATGACCAAATTCGATTTTCTTAAATAAAGTTTTAAGTTCGAGTTTTATAAATAAAACATTAATCATAAGGTGAAGCATATTAAATATGTATAATCAAAACTTCAATTATATGCAAAATCAATATTACTTCCTACAATGATTAAATCATTAGCATAATATTGAATGAATAGAGTGATGTGATGTATGTATGGAAAAGACAGAACAAAAAATGATTTCAATGAAGAATCAAAGAATAGGGGACTTTTATTCAAATTCAAATGTGTTAGTAATATATTCTGTTGATGGACGTCACAAACATGTGGCAGCCCCTATGTTAGTGTTGCCAGACTTAATAAAAAAAATTTGTTGTTGAAGAGAATGCTTGTAGGTATTGGTTAGGGGTCGTGTTGATGCAAGATGACCATCCCTTGGCGTGTATTGGAAAGGCCCGAATTTTACAAAACATTTCTTCTCTCTCATTCTTCCTATTTCTTCATTTTTCTGTATTCCTATACTATATAAATATTTATTAGAAACCAACTCATTCTTAAGATCTCTCTCCATCTTCCATACTTGTAATATTAATCACCAAATAGAAATCCATTTCTCATTAAATAGTTCTATATTCTTTTCCCCAAAAACTCCTAATCTTTGGAATAACATATGTCCTATGAGTTTATCCATACTGTCGTCCTCCATGCCAAGAAACCAATTTATGTACTTGTAATCTTTCCCAACGCTTTGGAATTTTATAGAAAGACAAATTAAATAAAGATAAAGAAAGCAAGATAGAGTTATAAAACAATGCTTCGACGAGACCAATGTTTTCTTCAATTTCAATATAATTAGGTTGAATATTGTCTCCCTTCTAACAAAGATAACTAATGATTAAACCTATTACAAGAAAAAAAAAATTATTTGTATAATGAGGGACGGTACTTCGAAAAATAGAGACACACGACGAGGCTCCATTCTATTGAATAAGCAAAATCAATGCAGAAACCAAAAACAAATCCTTGAACTATATCATAAAATCCTTAATCAGTTGCTATTGTTGTATAGTTTGCATAATTTGCGTGATTCCAATTAACGGACCCTGAATTCAGGAACATGTTTACATATATCTCTTCCTAACACTTCTAAGAAAAAGAATAACAAAAGATAAAATAATTTTTTCATAAAAGTTAAAAAACAGATTTTAAAGAGGGAAATACGTGGAGCCTTATGCAAATTGGTTTACGCATAAACTAATTTTAACTTTTTGGAGAAATAAATAAATAAATAAATATATATATTATTTTTGCTTCTCCTAAAAGATATCTTAGGAAGAAATTTTTCCAAATGGATAAAATATATGCATAGTGGCTCTCAATGCATATCATATAATTTGACATCTTAGCACCCCATTATGTAAAATGCTAAAGTGTTAAGTGTACAAAAGAGTTGATTGAAATAAGTGATACACAAACCAGTTTATATAGCAACTAGTAATCAAAACATAATTTAGTATTGGAACATAACAATCAGCTGCATACATACATGCATTGACTCATTGTGTAGTAGCTATCTCTTTGTAGTATCTTGTAAAGGAGTCATGGATACAGTGGGGGGAGGGAACACCCTTTTGGTGCATGCACCTAAACTCGTTATTTCTGATAAGGCAACAGAAAATAGAAGAGGAACAAAAAAACGACAGAAACTGAGGTTTAACCAGTGTTTTGCAGACCAGCAGCAATACCCTTCATGGTGAGAATGAGAGTGTCTTCCAAACCAGGGGCATACTCACTTGTTGGGTTAAGTGTTATGAGTTCATCAGCAGGTTTACTTATCTCTATAGACTCTTTGGAGATGTGAGGACGCAGCTTCACGTTATAGTTTGGATCACGGATCCGTTTCAACGTGTATGCTTGGCACACATTTAGAGTGGTGATGTAAGAATCACGCAAGCGAAGTCTTTGCTTCAAGTGTGGATCCCCTTCAAGAAGATCCTTATGGCCAGCCACCTACCAAGACACAAAATGGAAGATCAGCTTGTATGATAATAACTAATCATAGTCTCTCATTCATAGGATATATATGGTTCAATCTTCAAGGATAAACAGCTATTGCATACTTGTTGACCCTACACAAATTTCATTTCATGTAAAACTTTAAGACAAAACTTCTATACTGTTTCACAGGTTGTCTGCATGTCGTCCTTATTAGAAGAATCATCATACTTTGACACCCAACAAAATTTTACAACCACCTCACAACCACTATTTTTCCCTTTATTGCTTCTCTTTCTTTATAAATATAAAATTTTATTTTTATAATGACTATAATACCCTTAAAAGTGGTTGTCATGTGATTGTTACGGTTGTGAAAGTATTATTTTCCATTCTAATTAAAGAATAAGAAAGCATTGTCCATAATAGATTAATACTTATATGCAGTTTCCTATTGTTTTCCATGAGAATTGAAATTTCATCTCAAAATAATAATGTGTGTATCCCTCTCATCAACACAAACCAATACTATGTTATTGATTAAGGAAGTTTTTGTAAGGTAAATAAAGAGAGGGTTTGAAGCATAATCTGAACTAAGTTCAGGGGATGTGAATGTAGTTTGTGTTCATATAAGATATTACATGGGAAAAGTAGCATTACCTGAAGGAGGAGTGCCTTGGTTTCTTCATACTTGGTCCTTAACTGCTCCCCAAATGCCCAGAGATCCTCTGAAACAAGGAGCCTGTCATAAAGAGCAGCAATACCTGGGTCTCCTTTGGCAAACACCATTTCCACTAAATCAAGAGTGACCCTAAAGAAAGGCCAATGATTGTACATCTCCTGCAGCACATGGATATTCCTGACATCCTTCTCAATAACATGTTTGAATGCTGCCCCAAAACCAAGCCACACTGGAAGATGGAACCTTGTCTGGGTCCAGGCAAAGATCCAAGGTATAGCACGCAGTGTCTCAATGCCTCCACTTGGCCTCCTCTTCGCTGGTCTACTTCCTATGTTCATCCTTCCATACTCCAACTCAGGTGTAGCCTGCATTCCACAAGGTTCACAATGATTGTTAAATCAAATGTCAGTTTAACTACATTAGAGGACACTATTTTAAATTTACACGTTTTCCTAAACATGATTATCTTGACATGGTCATTAACATGACATGTCTAAAAGCACGTTTGTAAATAGGATACGTCTGATATGCTTCTAGACATGCCTAAATTTATGAGAATAAAAATCAACAAAAACATTTTACACATTATATTAGCAAGAACCAGAAACATGTTCCAAGTAAATAACATACCAGGCGGAAATACTCAACAAACCGGGGCTCTTTGAACACAATGGACCGATATTCCTCAGTGGCAATGACAGCCATCTCATCCATCAAAGCCCTCCATTCTGGTTTAGGTGAAATTGGAGGGTGCATTCCATGTTCTAGAGTAGCAGCAGTGAACCTCTGAAGTGTTCTGAAGCACAAATGCTGCTCCCCAAACGATTGCTCAATAACTTCACCTTGCACAGTCACACGCAGTGATCCATGAATTGTATCTGGAGGCTGAGACAAAATAGCAAGATGAGTTGGACCACCTCCTCTTCCAACAGTCCCTCCTCGACCATGGAACATAGTTAGCTTCACACCATACTCCTTAGCCACCTTTATAAGATCCTCCTGAGCCTTATACAGCTGCCACGCAGCAGAAAACCTTCCAGCATCCTTGCCTGAATCAGAATACCCTATCATCACTTCTTGCTTCCCATTGATCCTGTTTATGTACCAGTCTATGGAGAACAACCGGGCCAGTGCAGCAGGCGCTGCTTCTAGATCATCCAGCTTCTCAAACAACGGCACAACTCTCAAGGGGTGTTTGACACGGCACTCGCGCTGCAGAAGCTCAACTGCAAGCACATCAGATGGTGCCGTTGCCATTGAGATGATGTATGCTCCAAAATTGTCTGGAGGAAGCTCTGCTATCACATGGAATGTGTCCAAAACATCTCTGATTTCTTCGGTTTTGGGAAGGTCAGGGCCAAATAGCGGCCGTTTGCCACTCAATTCGGATAAAAGCCATTGCTGCCGTTTTTCCTCTGACCATTCCTGGTATGAACCTATTTCCAAGTGCTTGGTGATTGCGTCTAAGACATCAGTGTGACGGTCAGATTCTTGCCTTATGTCAAGCCTCACAAGGGATAGTCCAAAAGTAGAGACTTGCCTCAAGAAATCTAAAAGGCTTCCATCAGCAATGGCACGATCACCACAAGCACAGAGTGATCTGTAACAGAGTTCAAGGGGTTCCAAGAACTAGACAAAATTTTAACTTTGATTAGTCTATAAGAGAAAGTTATCTCTCACAAAAATGTAAATGACGTTAGATTTGGTTTAAGCATCTTTTCCTATGTCTGCAAATATACTGGTGTTTGGTTGAAGTCCTTGTTTATTTATGATTCTATTGATGTTTAAATTTTCTGCTCTTCATCTTCCCGTCAAATTACAAAAATTCTTACAAGATGGACATAGCTCGAATGTTAGATGAAACACCATCCACTACATAAATGCTTTTGTAACAGAAATGACATAAAGGATAAAAAAATGTAAAGTTTGAATATTACAGTACAGGGATGATAAAAAAAATGATATATTTACAAGAACAAGAAAGATTTTAAGCCAGCAGCATTTACATGATTCGTTTAACTATGCAAAACTCAGAATTTAGTTAGGTTATGTGTTGGAATGAGATTTTGAAAGACATTTAGATTTCTAAAAACTATGAAGGAACATAATGCAGCCAAATCGTTCACATAATACCCCCTTGTTCTGCCTGTTCTTTGCTTCTTTATCAGCAATCAATTTGTACAACAAGTTATCTAGTATACAGTAATAGTGTATAAATATTGATGATAATTCAACAGCGTTAACCAAAAACTAAGAAAATGAAACTGTATTAACAACTATGCTGGCCTTGAAGATTTTCACAAACTACATAAACAAAAGGGAGGAAATAGCTACATAACATTGATGGTTTATAATAATTGTAAAAGATAGAATGGTAGCCACGGAATAAGTACCTCCTCAACATTGGTGAAAGTTTCTTCCTCTGGAATGTCAGAGTAGCCATGAGCTAGCAAATGGCGAGAGCGTTCACGAGTCTGGTAAAGCCTATTCCTTACTTCACCCAGTAACACACGATATGGTTCATTTGGAGGAATGACTTTCCAAAATTCTGCATGAATTAAGCAAACCATATAAAAAAAAGTGCACAAAAGTGAACCAAATTCGAAGTACAAAACTTATTCACTCAGTGTAAAGGATTTTAGTAAACACCTATGTAGTGTTTTGCAACTGCATTTTTCTTGGAAGACCTGTTAAGCTCATCAGCACGGACCCGTAGCTCATCGTTGCAGCGCCACATTGACAGCTACAGAAACAACATGGGAAATCAGTGCCAGAGTGATAAACTAACATCAATAATCTTAGTAAAGGATTTGTGGAACTATTAGTTACTTCAAACATAAGATCCTCTATCTGAGAATAGTACAAGGTAGCAGCCATCATTCTAGCCAATAAGCAAACATCTCTGGTCACTTCAGGAGTTACTCTAGGATTGCCTGCATCATATTATTGAACATAATTAAGCACACATGAGTTATGACCCTTAACTTCAGACATGCTTAATAGAATCATGACTAGTTTTACAAACTAATAGAAATAACCTAGCTGATTTTAGATGTTTGACATGGACAAATTGGCATTATCCAAATTTCAAGCTTCAAAAATCCCTTGTTTTCTTTCATGAAATAGTTATTTTGTTTTGAAATCGTACAGGACTTTATTGTAGCATTTTGAAGATAATTAGTAAATGCAGATCTTACTGGGCATTGCTTAAGGAATTAGCAATTCAATCTTTTTTAGAGATCATGATAAGCTCAAGCACTGAAACTTTGGTCTTTAATTGGACCCATGATATTGTGTGATCCATGCAGCAGATTCCATCTACTATGTTAAGGCTTTGTTAATCCTATTTGTTGTTAATTAAAAATCATGGAGGGGTTGCATTAAAAATCACAATAGAAATGCATTAGTGGTGATACTTGTCATAAAACAATTCTATTGTTTTCTTAATCATGATTGGCATAGCCACTGTTAGCATTCTCCTTCATTCTACATTGAGAAATATTATTGGCCAAAGATAAGAACCATACCATCACGATCTCCACCCATCCAAGAAGAAAATTGAATGAGAGGAGCATTATAAGGGACACGTTCATTAATCCCTATATTCTTCAAAGCTGTATCAACACGACGAAGAAACGTAGGTACACCCTTCCAAATTGTTTCATGGAAGTAACTCATCCCTGCCCTCATCTCATCTTGTGGGGTTGGAGGGGTTCTCCTGATTTCATCAGTGCGGAATGCAGCTTGAATCTACATGAACACAAGTGAAAATAATTAGAAAGGAGGATAACTTTCCCTATTATTCTGTGCTTTCAAGACAAAAGTGGTAATAGTTGCACAAAGATCTATGGTGGTTTTGTATAATATAAGTCCACATTTTTTCTTAACAAAGATTCAATATATGGCTTTCGTTTTAACAAACAAAACTTAACACAAGAAAAACAATAGGAAAACGAAACAAAAATTGATAATAAACAAATTCCTTAGATGTTGATATTCACCTCCCTCTGCAGAGCCTCATCAAGTTCCTGCTTGTCATCTGGAGTGATGTCTTTGGCATACAATTGAGTTAAACAATTTCTTATCCTGTAAGTCAGAGGAACACATGAAAACTTAGATTCTTCACTTTTCAGTAAATATGTTCACATGGCAGCAAAAAGGATAACAAAAATTGACACAAACCTTCCGTGCTTCTGAAGCAAAGATCTACGGACTGATTGAGTAGGATGAGCAGTAAGAACCAGATCAACAGTCTGGTTTTTCAGTTCATCAAAAACTTCCTGAGGAGACTTCTTCAAATCCACCACAAGTTTCTTAAGTGTTTCTTCAATGTCTGATTCAGTTGTGGCATTGTTCTCATCAGCAAAATCACCTTTCTTCAACTTGTTCCTTCGGCGGTGAGCAATTTGGACCTCTTCAGCTAAGTTGGCCAAGTTAAGCATGTGGGAAAACGACTTGGCAACAACAATGGAATCTCCGGCATCCAAACTAGTTATCAGATTTCCAAGTTCCTCCAGTTTCTTTGGGTCATGCTTTCCTTCATACTCAGCAGAAAGCTCATACACCTCTTGAACCTGTGCAAGATAAAATTAAGCATCACCATAAAACAGTTTTCCAGTTCATAATTTCATAGAGAATATTGCAAAGGCACATATAAACTGAAAGAAGGGAAAAAGATTAGGCCATTTAGATTTATTAGTGCTCATTTCTTCTGAGCTAACTGTGTATGTGTGTATCTACTGCTGAATCTTCAACCACCAAGAGGTACGGATTATATCCAGTGAAAAGAAAAAAGGTTGACATGGTCAAGTGTCAAAATCTCACAGTTTATTCTTCTAACCATCAACTTCAGAAAAGTAAAATATTATATCCATAAAATTATTGAAGGAGTAAGATCTCCTACAGTAATTAAGCCACAAGATCCATTCCCAGGCAACAAGAGACATAAGGGTCATTTTTTTCTCCATATAAAACTACACATGTAGTCAAAACATTTCCAATAAACAAAGGTTGAATTTGAAATTAACCCCTGATCTTGTGACTCCAGTTTTAGTTTTGTCAATTAAAATACTTTAGACTTGTGTGTACGATTCACAAAATTGCAACCAAAGAGTCAACTGCCGAATTTGAAGGAAGCAATTAGCATTTAAAGCAAAAACTAAAAGTCAACACTAGAATAACAAAAATATAACCCCTCAAGATTCCATTACACAAAAGGCAAGACTTCTGCACACAAGAGTAAACCAATTGTTCTGTTTCCTTAACACTTCCAAAACCAATAGACTCAACCCAGTACACAAAATCCTTCAACATATGTAAAGTTCTATGCTTTTCCACACCAAACCAAGCACGTGAAGTAAGGGTGGGTGAGCAACCAAATCCAGATGCTTAGTGAAAACTGAAAATCTCACCGTTTCCTTCAGATCCTCCCCATGTAAATCCTGAAGAATATCAAGGAACCGATCCAAGAGCAAAGCATCATACTCAACCAGTTTGTCATCCTCACTCACTCTGCCTGGAACCAAAAGCCGAAGCTGAGCATCAATGGATGCCATCTTTTCTAAGTTCCTGTTCGCCATTGCAGCCTAACTACCCCAACCTGCCAATATCAAAAGGGTCACACCGAAAGATCCAAAAAAACAAAACTTGAACATAGGAAAATCAAACCAACATCCCCAATGGAGACATTGCCAATGAAAATTTAGTGACGAAGTGGATAAGGCAAAACAAGTGCCAACAAACACAGCATGCACTATTGAAAAAAAAATTAACTTTTTGATGACAACCATGATGGATCAAACAATCATTAGGATCTAATGCAGTACCAGTGTTGAGGGCCAATTGGATAAGAGGAAGAAGACGACGATGATGATGACGTCAACCAGAGAAGAACCAATGAGAGAGAAGAAGTGAGAGAATCACAGATCCAAAGCGGTGCAGAGAGTGTCCTTTTATAGAGAAAGGAGGTACATATCCAATAAAAAAAAAAAGTTATGAAAAACACTTTTTTTTTGTTCCTCTCTATCACTAGCTTTAGAAGACTAGAAGTAAAGTCCTAGTGCAAAACCTTCTCCAACTTGTTTAATCTCCGACAGTGACTTTACCAGTGTGCGGTTTTGTAGCATCTCATAATTGTCGTAAGATGGAAAAAAAAGAAGAATATGCCTTCAAATTTTCAAAGATTCTTATTTCAGGGTAGTTGTTGGTAGTTTTTTTCACTATTCGGTTCTCACAACGTGGGAACATCAATAAGGTCCACGCTGCATTACATTACATTGGCCTAAGGTTCCAAAGTAAGTTCCCAATTCAATGCAAAAATGTTTTTACAAGAAAATGTTATATATATATATATATAACCCAATTGAGACACCGTAGAATAGGGCGAATTTTTCTTAATATCATTTTGAGTAATAACTAAAGTAGTTTTTAATATTACTATTATTATACCTATAAAAGTTATTGGGTTCATTATTTCGGTTAGAACTAAAAAAGAGAAAAAAGTCGAGTCACAAGACAAAATCACTAATATTATAGATTCAAAAGAAATTTGTTTATTAGCTGTAGGTAGCCTTTTGAAAGGTTGGTTTTAGCTTTGTGAAACTAAACTTTAGCTATTCTTTTAACTTTGGTTATCGTTTTAAATTGTCCTAAATTGTTTAATGATAAAAATCAGTTTTTTCAGAAAGCAAAGTTGACTTTGGAGAGTTTGCTTGCAAGTAATATTGTTTTAAGCTATTGTTAGTATTTTCAAAAGAACAATAAACTGTTTTTTTAATAAAAAGGCCTTAGTAAAATTTAAGGTGGGTTGAAGTCCGAATGGAAAGAAAAAAGAAGGACGGCGAGAGAAAAAGGTGAGAGAGGTGATAAAAAAAATTAATAATACAGATAAAGAAGATAGAAGAAAAAACAGATATGGCTTTATAAATTATTCACATTAAGTTTTTTACGAGAAAGGCGGGTAAAGTCTTTGTTTTTCCTCGAAAGATTAATACTTCCCTTTCCTGCAAATAAAATGAAGATTCATTATAATAATATTCTTTAAGACACAAGAATCTTAACATTAACATGACACAAACATGGTATTATATATTAATTATGAATATATCCAAAACTTCTGCTAATTTCATATTAAGGCCATCCTGTACCTTTAAGTTAATTTTCAATAATGAATTAACTCTAATAAGCACAAAATCTCATACTCAAAAACAACCAAAAGCTCTCTTATTTCAAATGTTTTCTTTGAATTTTGATTTTGTAATAATTTTGCATTTTAATTATTTTTTTTTCAAAATTCCGTGAGTAAAAATATAGCATAAATGTTTTAAAATTAATTTGATCATAATATTTTATAAACCATGTAAGGTCTAAGAAATATAGTCAATATAATTAATATAAAATATACTGTATTGCAATATAATAAAACACTATATAACACCCTTGTAAAAAATATCTATTTTACAAGGGATGTATAAAACATTTAATAATATTTCAAAATAGTTAAATATAAAACATGATTACACTTTGTGTGTAAAACATAATTGTTTCATCTAATAGACAGTACAACACTATGTAATCTTTTCTCAAAGTTTGATAAAGGTGTATATAAGAACAGATGAAATATGCACCAAACATTAGACGATACACATATAGTAAGCAACCTTATACTTAAAATAAATATTCATGTGTTTACTCTATGTTTGTAGGAATGTTTGTCTACAAAAGAAATATGTTCAACATTAGATATCAAAGATCTCTCAAGACACGAACTAAAGCTGTTTCCTTCATCAACCTCCTAACACAAAGAAATTATGAATTTATGTAAAAGGCTACCTAGGGAGATAATCGTTGTCAGTTATCAAGGACGTTGAGAAAAAGGATCAAAGATTGAAGTTGTATTAAATACAACAATCATGTTAAAATCTATCAGACGCATAATGGAAATGCATAGAAGTTAAAGATGCTTAATGACTATAAACGATCGTGATAAGATTTCAAATAAAATTAACACAAAATTTGGAAATCTAGGATTAGAGACCAGAATCAATTAAAATAAATAAAAATAGGAATTGAAAACATAACAATAAAAACTAAGATAAAGGAAGGCTTCACAAACAAGGTTTGATAAGTCCAAGGATGATTGCCATAATAATTGGTGAATTCTTGATGAGATCATGAGATTTAGGAAAGAACCCTAGTAGAGATATTCTCATTATTAATTTAGAAAAATAATCACCCTTGATTTTGAATTCTAAAAAGGTATAGATACAAATGTAGTTGTAGGTCTTGTCTTGTTTACAGATAAAGAAAAAAAAAGTACACTCCTTATATTCCTAGAAAAGATAATTTATCTTAGTGGTCAACACATTCTAATTGGTTATGGATTTGAATCCTAACTCCAAACAAAATAATAAAAATTTATTTTATTGCTCCAAACATGTTATACATGTAATCAACTTAGTCTCTTCAAAGTGTGGGGCCTTCAATGGTTGGGCCTCCAAAAGATGAGTCACCTTGTGTTGCAATGTCTCATGGGCCTTTCTAACTATTTCTCTTGTCATGGGTCCACCCAAGTATAGAATTGAGTCTTGGTCTTGATCTTCCACACCATACCCTTGGGTTTTGATGTTCGATTCATTCCCTCCCTTTTGAGAAAGATTTGAAGTTAAATCCAAAGTTTCATCATATACACTAAAAGGAGAGAAGTCAGACACGTTAAAAGGAATGACTCATATTATACTTACTTGGAAGATTAATCTTGTGTGCATTGTCATTGATTTTTTATAACACTTGCAAAGGTCTATCCCTCTAGGTTGGAGCTTATATTTTCTTTGTTCAAGGAACCTTTCTTTCCTCATGTACACCTAAACCTAATCTTTGGGAGAAAAGGTTACTTTCTTTCTTCATTTGTTAGCTTGTTTAGAATAACCTACAATTTTCTTTCAATTTGTTCTTTGATTTGCTCATGTAGTTTTCTCATATAGTCAGTCTTAGCTTGTGCATCTTTATGATTTAAAAGAGAATTGTTAGGCATATATAACAAGTCTAATGGAGTTAAAGGATTTAATCCATACACAATTTCAAATGGAGAACATTTTGTTGTGCTATAGACAACCCTATTCTAAGAAAACTCAACATGAGGTAAACATAATTCCCAAGATTTCAGTTTTTTTCTTCAAAATAGTTCTAAGTAAGGTGCCCAAAGTTCTATTCATAACATCTATTTACCCATCTGTTTGGAGATGGGAAGTTGTCGAAAATAAAAGCTTAATACTTAACTTACCCCAAAATTTCTTCCAAAAGTGACTTAGTAATTTTGTAATCACTCACAATACTTCTTGGTGGTATATGAAATCTTACTACCTTCCTAAAAAACAAGTCAACTACATGGCAAACATCATCAATCTTTTTAAAAGGAAAAAAAATGAGACATTTTGGAAAATCTATCAACAACCACAAAAATAGAATCGTTCCCTCCTTGAGTTTGTGACAAATCTAATACAAAATCCATTAAAATATCAAGCCAAAGACTTCAGGAATGGGCAAAGGAGTATACAAATCACGTGGTTAACTTTTGATTTTTCCTTTTTACAAGTAATATAATTTTCACAAAAAAAATTGTATGTGAAGTTTCATGTGAGACCAATAAAATTGTTCATGCAAAGTGTAAAAGGTCTTTTGAACCCTAAAGTGCCCATTAGCCCTCCCTCATGTACTTCTCTTAATAAAAGATCCCTAATGAAACATTTAAACACACACAACCTTTTCCCTTTAAACAAATAACCATTGTACCTAAAATACTCAGTACTACTAAAATTTGTGCAAGCAAGAAAAATTTCAATAAATTCATAATCATGTGGATACATTTATTTTAAAAATCCAAGACCAGCCAATTTTGTTTCAAGAGTAGAAATCAACACATGTGTTCTAGACAGAGCATCAACCACAATATTTTCTTACCCTTTTTTTCTTTATGACATATGAAAATTGTTCTAAAAATTCAACACTCATGATCACTATAAATCAACAAATTTTTTACGTAAAAGATAGTGTTGTCAAGTTTGTAATACTCTACTAAGCCATACAAGTCCTTACCATAAGTGGGATAATTTAGGGTACCATTTAATTTCTCACTTAAATAAGCAATTGTATGACCTTCTTGCATCAAAATAGCTCATATACCCATATTAGACATATCACATTCAATTTCAAAATATTTTGCAAAGTTTGGTAATGTGAGAATGAGGTATTATTCAATTCATGCTTAAAAGCAACAAAGGCTTTTTGTTATTTTTCTTCCATTTAAACACAACATACTTTTTAACAATCTCATTTAAGGGTGCTACCAATGTGCTAAAGTTCCTTACAAATCTCCTATAGAAATTAGCTAGGTCATGAAAGCTTCTAATCTCACTCAAATTTTTAGGGGCCATTCTTGGATAGCCTTCATTTTTTCGTAAGCAACTTGAACCCCTTTAACACTTACCAAAAAACCCAAGAATGAAATTTGTTAAATACAAAATGTGCATTTCTCAATACTAGCATACAACTTTTCCTTTCTAAGTGCATTCAAAATAGCACACAAATGTTACACTTGCAATTTTAGACTAATGGTATTTATCAATATGTCATCAAAATACACAAAAAAAATTGCCCAAAAATTGTCTAAAAACATGGTGTATTAATCTCATAAAAGTGCTTACAGCATTAGTTAGCCCAAATGGTATTTCAAGCCACTCATACAATCCATATTTTGTTTTAAAGGTAGTTTTCCATTCATCTCCTAATCCTAATATGATGGTAACCAATTCTTAAGTCAATTTTTGAAAATACACTAGCACCACACAATTCATCCAGTAAATCATCTAAGTTAGAAATAGAGTGTCCATATTGATGGTGATGTTATTTAGTGCTCTATAATTGTGCACATCCTCCAAGAACGTAGGCACCAAAATGACTGGAACAACACATGGGCTCATGCTCTCTAGAATTTATTCTTTGTTAATCAATTCTTCAACTTGATTTTGGATCTCTTTTTTCTTTTTATAGGCTGGCCTATGTGGCAAAGATGCTCCTAAAAGAAGGTCAATGTGTGGTGTTCAATTACCCTTAGAGGAGGGAGTCATCTTGGTATTTATTTAGAAATACATCCTTGAATTTCTACAAAAGATAATCAACATTAAGAGGAAGATTAAGTTGATTACAATGGTCAGTATCAAAAGTGTATTTTATGCAATAAAGTAGATATAGAGGTTTGCTAGAAAGTAGAGATTTCTTTACTTCACTCACTTTCACTAATCCACTCATTTTTCTTTCATGTTTTTCTCTCTTTTTAGGTGTTTGACTCTTGCTCTATTTATGTGTTTCACTCATCTTTCTTTTCACTCGCACTTTTTTTTCTCTTGATTTCATTTTATCCTCACACATCCCTCTAGGAGATAAGGGTTTGAGAATAATCTTCTTTGTTTTTATTCATGAAAGATATTGGTGAAACCATCATCGATGGCTTTGGAGTCAAATTGTCATGCCCCCCTAAAAGAATGTGAGTTGTCTCCATTGGAACCACATCACACAAGACATTGTCATTATGCTGTTTTATGGATAGGTTCACCTCCACTTGCTTGCTCAATGTCATTTCTCTATTGAAGTTTATATGGTCTTGGGTGTGGTTTTGTCTCTAAATTCAATTTGGTAAGTAGTCTTGAGCTATGTACATTGGTGAAACTTCCTCCATCAACTAACAGTGAACATATTTTCCCGTGAATGACACATCTAGTATGAAAAATATTTTCTCTTTGGGTTTGATCCAAAGCTTGCAGTTTGCTTTCCATAAGCCTCAATAACAAATCACCCTCCAGTCCATCCAACACCACCGCTGCCTCTTCCTTCTCTTTTTTTACTTCAAGGTTCACTATCTATTTTTCTATTTGTTAACATGACCATATTATTTTTTTGTTGGACATTCTGAAGCATAATGTCCTCTTCGTAAGCATTTGAAACAGTTTACCTTACTGGTATTTTAGGTGGTGAACTATTATATCTATCAGGTGACTTCTCATGTGAAGATGTGGCTGCACTTGAGGGATGTCCTTTCTCCTTCACAACCTTAACCCTCAAATTGGAATTATTATTATTCTTATAACTCTTTCTCATGGTTCCTCTTGAGATTTTATTCTACTTGGATAGCCTTGCGCAAACATACTCTTGAAGTTCCACAACATCTCTAATATCATAGTTCAATCCATTTAAAAACATGGCCATGGATACTCTATTTTCTTCATTCATTCTAGCTCTAATCATGTTCACCTCCATCTCCTTAAAAGTACTCTTCAACGCTTCTATTCCCTTTAGTCATTCTTTGAAGTTTGAGTAACAAATCCTTATTATAGGTTTCTTTATTTCTTTCTCATAATCCATTTCATTTTAGTCCAAGATTTTATCATGGCTTCATCATTTCTAGTCCTCTCCCTTTGGTACTTATTCAACCAAGTTAAAGCATAATTTGAAAATTCTTCTACTGCCAATTTCATCTCTTGTTCCTCATTATAGTCATTGCAAGAAAATACATGTTCTACTTTAAGCTCTTACTCCTAGTAAGCTTCAAGGTCACTCTTTCCTTTGAATGTGAGAATATTCTTTCTTTTCCAGATTTCTTTTCTTTCTTAAACTACTTTCTTCTTCTTCTTTTTTTAACTTCTTTATTTTTCTATTTTTCTCATATAAGACTCAAGACAAAATGAAAAAAATAATAGAAAAGAGGGAAAAAAAACAAAGAAAAAGATCAATAGTAGCATGAACATTGAGAACAATGCCATGAATAGTATCGTGAATAGTAAAAATGCAACAAATAGTACACACAGTTATGTTATCACTCAAACCTTCGCTCTGTATAACAATTGATCAGATTCCCAATATAATTAACATAAAAATTAGGTGTCGCAATTGGGATCACGACGACAGAGACGACGAACAAAAAATAGGAAGGTATTGCTTTTTAGGAAATAAAACAAAGAGAGGAGTCACCACTATAGTTTATTATGGAAAAAATTGGAAAACCAAAGATAAGACAATGATATACGAAATTAGATTAGGGTTCGGGAGTCAGTTATGTGTAGAGAAGGTATTAGCATCCTACAATGTCCGTCCTAAGACGATACCTTTAATTAGATGACCAAAATGAGTGTGGTTTTTTAGAATATATATTTTTCCCAAAAAAGAAACAAAAATGCAAGTAAAAACAAAGAAAGTATTTTATTTTTATTTTGGGCTCGACAAGGATTGACCTTGTTCTTATGTATTTTCATCTATGATGGAAAACCAGGGTTTATGTAGTTCTAAGATAAGAAAATTGTTTGTGGATGTGTTGATTCTTTTTAATTTTTTTTGTTTTATATACTTTTTTTTAATTTTTAAAACTTTGATATTTGGAAGATTTTATATTTCTATAATTTAGAGTATAAGATAGTGCGAGCGACTATTCATGATACCCTTGAGAAGTCATACCGCTAGCAGAGATAGTGTAAACTATTTATTTTAAAAAAATATATATTTTTATATTTTAAAAAAAATGATATTGAGTACAAGATGATGCAAACGATCTTACAAATATCCAAATAATTATTATTTTTAAAGTTTCGTTTCCAACAACATATCCAAAATATGCTCGAACTCTTCAATTGTCGGCACCAACTAGAAGTCTTGAAAAGTGAAACATCTCAATGAAGGGTTATAATATTTGGCCAGAGCAATAATAGCGGGGGTCTAAACTTCCACTTCTAGAAATCCTAACAAATTTCCATACTTTTTCCTGAAAGTTCCTCTCTGTATTGCTTTAAGTTTCTATCCCAATTAAAGCTGGCCAGATTAATCTCTATTACTCTAATTCTTATCTTCTTCTTCAAACCTCCCAATTCAGACTCTCTTTCAGTTTGAAACCCCATATTAAATTCCATGACGATAAGCACACAACTTTATAATTTCACTACTAAAAGGAAATAATATAAATGTGAGACTAAATGAAATAATATGAAATGCATGTAATGCATTGGTGAAGAAAAGCATGAGATTTTCTCACATCTTTCTCCACCAATTATGCTGAGTACAAAATGTGCAATTCGATATGTTACAATATCAATTTTTACAAAATAAATTATTCCAAGAAATTTGGCGAAAAGGTTGAAACACATGAATATCTCCCTTAGTGCCTTAAATGGTTCAACGCTACGACGCTTAAAGATCTAGGACGGTAAATGCACACTCACACAGGAAAACTCATAATACCTAAAGGTTCAAGGTCACTAACTCACTTTATTGCATTATCCACAACAATTAATAAACAACTTGCTATGAACAAGCAAATAAAGAATAAACTCTAGTTGGAGTTCTTGCAAAAATAGAAAAAGAAAGTATATCTGAATCAGTATTTCTACACAACCTCTTTTATTTTTAATTTCACACAGACCTAGGTATATGACCCTAGTCATGATATATGTAATCAAAGCATGTGTGTGAAGAGAGAAAATGCACCCAAACCCCCACTTGCAAAATAGCTAGAAAAATTCCAAGGCAGGATATATAACATATTGTTTACCCTAGGATTCAATATTTTAAAAGTAACGAAATAACAATTATATATACAAAAAAATAAAGAGAAAGATAAGCACTTCAAAAAACCACACTTATTTTCACTTATTTATTTAAATGGGCCTGACTCTCTAAGACGTCTTCAGTAGAGTCGTCATCTATCGCAACCGGGGTCACGACAGGGATGACGAAAGAATCATAGTCTAATCTTTAGTCAAAATAAATAATAAAATTTTCAGACAAATGATTCAAAGAAGTTGGCTAAGTGAATATGATGTGACACATTAGATGACAGATATTTAGTTTGATTGTTTCACAAATTGAAACATCTTCTTAGCAATATTAATTAAATAATATTTGGGAAAAAAATTTAAAAATGATTAAATCATAATTCAACCCCCCCTTCATGTGATTTTCCTATTTTCCACAGTTGCTATCAAAGCTAACATCTAAAAAGGTTGAATGCTTGACAACATCTAAAGGAAAAGATCCACCACAACAAGGAGAACATAAGTTAAGATTATAGTTCCATCTTAGTAAACCATTATAAGTCCATGTAAAGAATTTGTTTCTGATCAGTTTCTCTCACATGCATTTAAGAGCACTAATGAGGAAATGACAAGTCCTTTAGTGCATGACCTTCAAAGCATTTTGAATTTGAATACTTGACAACATAGTAAATGGTGCACACTTCCAAAAGCACATCCACGGTGACCTCAGTGTTAACCAAAAGAAAAAACCTAACTGGTGTTTTAGATGCTCATCATTAAAAGACCAACTCCTTTTTTATTCCTTAAGTTTTTCCCTTACACACACCACCCTCTAAAGAGAAAGTTAGAATATTTTGAAATATTACTATTTCATCTCCCTTTTCTCTAAAACTCTAACTTGAGAACACCAATGGCTCCAAAGAAGTTTTTCCAGCCTAGCATATCTATCTTCTACCCTAATGAAGTAATGTTGATGTTTCCTGAAATGTTTTTCACTCCTAAAAAGTATTTAAACTTCACAAGCCTAGAGAAAGCTAGATACCTCCTAGATAGACTATTTAGTGTAGTAGGATGGACTAAGTTCTTTGTTCTAACTTACTAGCAATGGTACTGAGGGAAAAGTACTTGAAAAGATAGTAAGAATTTTTGTGTCAAATATTGCCAAAGTGGGTCATTTGAATGAAGAATGATTTTTCTCTCAAAGAAGTAAGATGATAATCGAATAGTTGAATAGGTAGGCCATTGTCAGGAACAAACATTGTGATAAGGAACTTTCTGAAAAGTTCCAACTTGGCACCACTAGGAAAAGTAATTTAGAACATTTTCTTCAACATCATCTTGCCTCACACAGGCTAAAGAGACCATATTTTAGAAAATGATTATTTTGTCTTATTTCATTTTCTTCAAGGAAAACCCATTAACCTGCCTTTTCTCATTCTAGAACACTAGGGGGACCATTCAAGGACAGGTTTGCGCACCAGAGGAGCAAGACTTCCACTCCTTGTTGCATACTATTTACAAGAATCATTTGTCTGGTTGGGATAATAACTTAGAAAGTCCCAACAAATGAAGATGGCGGGAATGGAACTCCTCCACCTTATCCAATATTCACATATTAGATGAAGTAGAAACTACTCATAGAAAACTTCCCAAACATGTGTATAAAATTGGTACTCGGTCTGCTCAAAAGCAAGGTTAAGCTTTAGCCTTAGTCTCTCTACCACCACTTAGTCATGTCTATCCAAAAGTTCCATTTGAAAAGGACCCTAGTTCGTCCATCTCTCACAAATGAAGGTCAGTGAATCAGCACAACAGACCTGCACCTCCTTCCAAATTGTTCACACTTTTTTTCTTCCAATGGCAAGTGCACCAGTCGCTCATGTAGCAAGTAATAAATATATCATTTTCTCCCAAGGGACTTATGCAATACATAATAATATTTAAAATTATAATAAAATTATAACAAAGAATAATTCCATAGTTTAAGTGGTTTATGTGAGAAATTAAATTAAACAAAATAAATTAAATACTTTTATAATTTGATGTCAAATCTCAAATAGCATAATAAGGTTAAGGATTAACGATAAGAATATTGTTGGGATTAGACTTCACCGTACCTAACTCTCATGCATAAAAACAATTAATTTATTTTTCTAACTAATGTCAATGTTAACCCATAATAATACCCAAACCCTAATTCTTTAGGTGAATGAGCCTAAGCTTTCTTATTAACCATCAATTCGTTGATCAATTATATAGAAAAGACTTCCAAACATCACAAGGGTTTAAAACAACAAATGAATCAAGCTCTATTCCTATATACAAACTTTCTTAGGTATTCCATTTCAGATCCTAATTACTAAGAATATTTTTTGATAATTTTATAATCAAAGTGTCAATCCATGAATCAGCACAATAGACATTAAGCGTAGAATTGAAATACTGACATTGAAAAGAAAAGACATATATATAAACACAATATTGATTACATGAGAGTTTGGTAGGTTACATCTAACCCCAACAACAATGGGTTTAGTTCCTCATAGCCATGAGAACCCTAAACATACAAGATGAACAACGAAAGAAGAATGATCACACCAAGAAACCTTGAAGTTGTCATCAAAGAATGACTCTTTTATTTCTCTAGCTCTGTGTGTCTAAACCCTAACACAAGCACTCAATAAATAGATTTTTGAAATGACGTTCATGCTCAACACAACTTAAGTGGTGCCAAGCTCAGCTCATCCTACATTGGCCCAAATCTAACTCGCGCCCAGCGCAACTTCCATGGCACCAGACGCGACTATGCTGAATTTTCTCCTCTTCTATGCATTCTTTATGGGCCTTCTCTCTTTTGTCTTCCTTCATGAGCCTTCTGTGTATCCTTCTTCATAGGCTTCAATCTTTCTCTAAATCTAGTGTTTTTTGTTCTCTTTTTAATCAAAATAAGGAAAATTAGTGCAACTTATCATCCCAAACTCAAGTAATCCATTATTAACAAAATCCTAATAAAATCAATAAATAAGTAGGGTTTAAGCTTACAAAGAGTTATTTTCTTGGTAAAAATAGGGTCAAAGATATTCCAAAAAAATAATTGTTATCACAAATCCACAAACACCAAGAAACCTAGACCCGCTCCATCGAAGCCCACGTCAAATGAATAAGATTTGATGGTCTTCACAAATTGAGTCTTAAAAGGAAGAGATTAAGGCACATGAAGCAGATCAATGCAATTGGGAGCAGCCATAAGATTAAGTCTCATAGATGATGACCTGCAATAGAAAAAAACAAATTTTTTGAAGTTTTGACCACTGAGATACTTGTGGCAAAAGAGGCTAAATCAAAAGATGATATTGTAGATGTGGGACAATTCACCACTTCTAAAATCCTCAATCAATTTAGGAAAAAAATAGATGCACAACTCTTTCAACTGCCAAAGAGTGAAACCTTATTCCCCTAGTCCACCAAGGTCATGTAATGAAAATTGGAGAATAACAAATGATCTAGTGTTATCTTTCAAAACACTTTAGGTTGAGTTCAAGAGGGCGGGGAGGGGGGGGGTGTGAATTGAACTTTACAAAATTTTGAGTTTAAAAAAACTGAAAAAGATTTGGAAAAGGTTTTAAGAAGAATGAATATTTTCAAGAATCTCAAGCTCAATGATTTAAGGTGCAGCGTAGAAAAATAAACTGATTCAAACGCAAATAAACCAATTTATTTTTCTGGTAGAATGAACAACAATTAAGGCTACACCAAGCAGTTCAGATATATTCAACAGATGTAAATTTCAACAATATATACTAGTAGAAACAGTATTGCAAACAAATTTCAATTCAAGAATGAAAACACTTATTCCATAATTATAAGAACCAAAAACCAATTATCACAGGGAAGAAAAACACAGTTTCAACCAGGTGCAAACTCTCTTAGAATCAAGTCTGTGATTGACTTAATATTGCAAAAAACTAATATTTAGTTTTGCAAAAATCAACCCAGCACACTTAGCAATTTCAAGAGTAAAAAATTGCAAGAAAAGAACATAGATTAGCCATGCAAGAGATGTGCACAGATTATGTCAAGAAATTCAAGAACTCAAGATATAAGAGAAGTTATATTGATGCTGAAATAGATGCAGTGAAAACAACTACTTAGAATGTATATTGATGGCACAATACAGATCAAGAAAACCAAAGAAAAGTGAATGATGCACACACTAAATTTTAAGTACTAAAAAAGTTTACTAAACACCATTAACACAGTAGCAAAAAAAGTATGCAACAAGGCAATTTTGTAACCAATTTTTCAGCAATGAAACAATTTTATAACAGTAGATCAAACCACACTTTGAGTGCTATAAACAAGTCAGAATATGCAAAAAACAGACCTATCAGTATATGCAAGATTTAAACATAGATTTTAATAAAACCAAAGTTGTTAGATCAAGAGTACAAATTTAACAAAGAACGAGTCAATATGCATGAATTGACAGTGGGTGGCGCAAGAAATCAAACAAGAATGTAAGAGAATGGTCAAGAGAGAAGAACACAAGCAATTTATACTGGTTCACCCTTCTTCAAGGGTTACGTCCAGTCTTCCTTGCCCCACTAGCAAAGAAAATTTCACTAAAACATTCAATTGTACAATTACAATCAATCACACAGTTCTCACACCCTGCAAAAACCAAGAACACCATTGAATTAAAGATCACAATGAAAGAATACAATTCTTGAAACAAGCAAGTTCAACAAAAGGTTAAAGGAAACCCTCTGATTAGCATAATCATGTAAGGCCTGCAAAAGCTTGAAGATTCTCAATGGCAGAACTCCATGGTTAAGACTCAATCTTTAAGAACAAACCCTTCAATCCTCTTGAAAATCAAAATGATCAAGATTGCTTAAAATGTTTCTCACAATTGATGTTCTCGTGCTTCTCTATATTCGAATTATGAAAACCCAATCGTTTTGAAACCCTTAAAACCAACATGTTTTTAAAAATGACAGTTAAAATAGTTTGCTACAGAATGCGAATAAACCGATTTCACAACAGGAGAAATCGATTTATTTTGCTGTAGATGTTGAAACAATACTTGGTTTTCCTTGAACACTTTGTTATATAATGGTACTTATTTTAAAGCATTTTTAAAGTGTGCCAATGAGATTCTCCTTTGTTGTGCACAGGTTTTCATTTAGCTCCAATCACACTCACTCATTCACTCTACGACAAAGCCTAGGACAACACATCCAATTCCAATTGTCTGCTTTGGCTCCTTGCACTTGCTTGGCTTCATCAAATACTTAGTCTTGTGAGAGTACTAACAGTCCTGGTCAGAGAGTCTTCCAAACCATTCTCTCTAATTTGTCTGAACAAAGAAAGTTACAAGTCACTCCTCATTCATCACTTCTCCCTAAGATTGATTTTGATCAGACCACCCTTAATATATGATTTCCTCCTAAGTTAGACACAAACATGGACACCACATAGTCCACCCCACCTTTGTTTGATCAATCATTAGTCTTGGCCCTTCCATTGTTTGAATCTAATGCAAGCTCATATTTTGAAGACATGGAAGGAATAAAGAATATATACAACTGAGATGACCACTAAGAACATGGTCATCGATACAAAGCCTATATCAATGGTGTCCTCTATGGATACTAACCTAGAAATAATAGACCTAGAAACTTCCAATGTTCTATCTTCTGCTGAACTAGTCGCCTTACTCAATGAAAGTGCAAATGACAATTTTGGGTTGTTAGAATCTACTTCTAAGGATGAGGATATTGATGTAGGTGAAATAGTTTGGATGCCATGCAAAAGTATTCCCTTCAAAGAAAAATGGCTACCCATATTCTATAATCTCGGTTATAAGCTAGTTGAAGAATCCCTCTACATTATAAGATATTTACTTCTACTTGAAAAAGCTACACCTTCTTCCAACACAACCAATAATGGGGTTTTAAATGCCCACATCACAATTCATGGATGAATGCAAATGACAAGACGATGTTAATGGTGAGAGATGAAATTCAGTATCTCATGACAAAAGCAGATGTAATAAAACTTGCTTGCTGAGAAGTTAGAGGTTTGACTTTTGTCTGGAAGAGGAAGGCACTGAAGACGAAGGTGCTTCAAACGATGATGAGTACTACAACCCTTACTTACCTCCTCGATCTCCCCAACATCAAGAAGCTAATGCACCCACGTTGTTGCTAGAAGTACTTGGAAGGATCATATTCTATAGTTCAACCGACAAAAGAAACTTTTTAACACACGTTGTTGCTTGGAAGATGGAAGCAATATACGATGACACTTCCACTTTTATTGATCCAATGAGTCTGATAGATATTCTTTTTGTTGGTGTGAAAATTGATCTACTTCTTCCATGGATACATCAATCTAGACCCACCTGCACGTAACAATGTATGAGCTTGACCCTAATCATCTCAAGTAGAGTGAACAATATAAAAAATGGAAGGATCAAGTTGACCTTTTTGAGCTCTAGATGATGCTCAAGGTGTTTGTTCATGAACAAGATATATGAAATAGTACCCCTTCAAACCTACATTTATCAAGCCTCAAATAGATTGTTCATTTATGGGATTGTCCTTTCATGCATGCATAACTCGGAAAACAAAATTCTTTATTATTATTGACAAATAGCTTATGTGCATAGCCTTTTCCATGTATAAGGGAAAAAAATAGGTAGAAGCTGATGAAAAAGATGTTACTCCTTGTAAACTGTGAGAGATCCCTCTATCAAACCAACCGACATGGAGATGGAAATCATGCATGAAAAGAAAGAAGAAAATTAGTCTTCTCATGATCTTAGATGCATGTAATGATTTTATGCATCATTTGTGCATACATCTAGACTTTTGCTAAATGAGAAGTCACATGCTCAATTATTTTCTATCTTGAGCTGACACAACAAGCTTCAGTTTTCCTCGGAACTTGCATCTAAAAGTCACCTTGGAAACAACCAGTGAAGTGACATATATAATTTGCACTAGTGGCTCAAGCCACTAAAGACATTGTCAAGTGGAGAGCTATGACTCCATTCTTGCTTGGACTTGGACCAAAGACTTTGTTGGGAGCAACCTCGTCTACTCCAATGATGTTATCATTAGACGTTGAAGATATGGAGGTGGTTAATTCAATAATTGGTCCACCCCTTTTGATGTTTCTTAAAAGGGGGAAGAAAAAAGTAAAGATGAAAATTGAGCATGGAAGTAGAGTCTATAGGGAAATATCTTCAAGGGAATCATATTTTGAGGGGGAGCATCATGAAGATCACTAAGAGCTTAAGCTCAAGGAGAGCAAGCTAAAGAGAAGAGATCAGAGAGTGTTTGCATTTATTGTTTTTTGCTTACATTTACTTTGTACTAGACTGAGACATAAAGTTTGATTTTTAGAATGAGCTTTGGATTGTTTTTAGAACTCTATATCTTGATTTTTACCGATTCTATAAACTTATTGACAAAAGATCATATCTTCGTGATATAATTTGACTAATGATAAAACAGTATTGGACTCAATAGTTTGATATCAAACTTGCAATTTAACATATAATATGTAAAAATTTGTATGGAGTAGAAACTATTTGTGAAAACTTGATCTGTTGAAAGTTTTGAATAGATTCATGTTTTAACAAAGTGTTTTAATCATTATAAAAAGGAAGAGATTGTTAAGGCAAAAAGTCCAACACCCCAAGGTTTTAATTAATGCTTCAAAATAATTAGTATAAAATAACATGTAAGATGTAAGTGTTTCATCTAATAGCGATACAAACTATGCATTATTTTCTCAAAGTCCAAGAAAGACACACCTAATAATAAATAAAACTCACACCAACCATCAAACACAGATTACACAAACCTCATACTTAGAAGAAATATCCATGTGCTTACTCTATGTTTGCGGGAAATGTTCATCTACCAAAGGGATTCGTTCAAAATCAGATGTCAAATATCTTTTGAGACACAAGATAAAGTTGCTTTCTTCATCAACCTCCTAACATAGAGATTTTCAACTTTGACCTAGTTATTTGCCTTGTAAGGGATGCACACCAATCACAAATTGGTGCAAAAGGGTATTCCACTTAAGGAGATAAGTGTTGTCAATTATCAAGAAGGGGCAATGGTTGAGGTTCCATTAAATGCAATAATCATGTTAAAGCTTGTCAGATGCATAATGAACATGCATAAAAGGTAAACATGCTCAACGACTATAAATAATTACCTAACAACTGCCTTCTTCAAAGAGATTATAAAGGATTTCATCCAACAGAAGAACATATAGGGGAGAGGATATATGATGCAAAAAAGATGCTAAAATGAAGAGCACTACTTTAAGTCAATATAGTAGAGGTCGCAATATACCAAAATTTTGTTTAGATAATAGAGCACACGTCATAGCTTCATACAAGTTTCCTCAAGCTTAAATAAGTTTAAAGTATTAGGATCCAAAGGCTCTTTATAGAAGACATTAGAGTGTTTATCCAACTACCTAGGAGAGTGAACCCAACCATTATATGTGTCAAAAAGACTCCACCCTCCCTAGAGAGTAAGATGATCTGAACTAGAGAGAAAGCATAAACATTGTATTCGTTGTCAGACGTAATCCTTCATAGTCATCAAACCCAATAATTAGTAGATCTTTCAAATATGAAACCTTCATATCTTATCCAAGAGTGGTTGTTTGGTAAAGAATACTCTATTCAATCTGGAGTGGTTTGAGTAATGAATACTCCTTGATGGGGTCAACTAGGAGTGATTTAGATCGAAAGGAATATTAGGAAAGAGTAGGTGGGTGTAGAGAATACTCAGGATCAGCCAGGAGTAGATTCAACAAAGAATACTTAGTATCAACTAGGACTGGCTTGAGGAAAGAATACTTAAGGTTTTAGCTAGGAGTGGCTACAAACCTAAAAAAATACTTGGTTAAGCCAGGAGTGACTTGTATTAAGAAGACTTAAGGGGTTAGCAGGAGTTACTATGAGGCAAAAAATAAAATACACGAGGTATACTTTGCAACATTAGTCTATCTAGTTGAACTTAACTTGTTGGCTAAGAACTGGATGTAGTCTATGAGACAAACGAACCAATATAAAATGTTAAGTAGGTATTATTTCCTTCTTATCTCCTTTACATTATATATTATTATCATATACACAAACCATAGAAGTAGAGTTGATATGTGAATAGTTATTGAAATGTTCAACTATTTTTTTCTAAATATAAGTAAAAATTTTTCATCTCTAAATGTTGGTTAGATGTTATTCAATTGACAAAGCTAACATTAAAATATGTTAATTAAGTGATTTAGTTAACGTATAAAAATGTACGTCTGATGCAACCTTTCTAAACTAAAAAGCCAAAAGAAAAACACATTAAACATAAAACCCAATTCATCTTATTTTTCTCTTTAAGTTGTCTCTAAGAAAAAAAATTGAATTTCATCAAATGAAACATGTCAAAAAGTGTCTGACGAAATATTCATCAAGTGTTGTTTGTTAGATGAAAGAATCATGGTTTGATTTTTAACCAAAATAAACAAGAAAAATTTAGACAAATGATTCAGAGAAATTATCAAAGTGTATCTGCCATGACACATCAGATGAAAGATATTTAGTTTGATTGTTTCACAAATCGAATCGTCTTGTTTGTAATATCAATTAAATAATATTTGAGAAAAATGTTTTAAAAGTTTGTTAAATCATAAATCAATCATACTTTTTTGTGACTTCCCTATTTTTCACACAATTGCATACAATTCTTATTATTCTCAACAACCATTTTCATACAACATCATTTACATAAAATCACAAATAAATTAAATACAATTATTAATATTTGTTTTACATTTATAATAAAATTATATTTAATCCTTTAAGGAGACAAAAAAAAGAAAAGAAAAGAAAAAAAAATAGTTTGAGTGAAAATTGCCTCACTTGAGCAAAAATTTCTTCATTTGAGCAAAAATCTAGTCAGGAGCATAGGTCAAGTTGCAACTTTTCGTTTGAGTAAAAATAGATCAAAAGCAAAGCTTGAGTTTAGCTCTATTTTCAACTTCATGCTGTAAAAGGAAATTTATTTTCAAAGGTTTTAATCTTAAACTACTATAAAGAAAATATAACTTTTAAATAATTCAAAATGATCTATCCATAATTTGTGAAAAAATCATTATTCACTCATTTCAATTCAACGTTAATTATTCAAACTCAATATATTTTTCCATTCACATCAAGTTCAAATAACATTCTTATAACTAACTTTGAATATTTTGCTTCAAAATGATAACAACTTGAACCAATTAGTCCCAGATGCAGTATTCTAACAAAAATTTGATAACAACAAATTTCATTCATTCAAATTATACAAATCTCATCTCAATTAATATTCATCTCAAACTCAAACATGTAAAATATGTTCAAACAACACACCCTTGAATAAAACTCAACGCATGATGACGATGTCACCTTCATATTTAGGTAATCTATATGGTAACAGGGGTGATGACAGGATTTAAGAAAATAATAGAGGGAGTCGTCAGCATAGTTTATTGAAGAAAACTACGAAAAAACATTTAAAAGAAACAAGACTATGAAATCAGATTTAGGATCCGAGAGTCAGTTATGTATGGGGAAGGTGTTAGTACTTTACAATGTTCATCCTAAGATGATACTTTAATTAAATATGCAAACAGATATTTTTTTTTTAATTTTATTTCCCCAAAAAAAGAAATGAAAAACACATCTGGAAAATGAAGAAATATTTTTGAAATTTTTATTTAGGTCTGACAAGGGTTGGCCTTACTCCCATATATTTTCATTCGCAATGAAAAATTAAGGATTACATAGTTCTAAAAGATAAAAGATGTTTGTTGTTTTGTTAATATTTTTAATTTTGAAACTTCTATATGTTTTGATTTTATATTTTTACAATTCACGCTATTTAGAGTATATGATAGTGCGAGTGACTATACTTAATACTCTTACAAATTATATAGTAAAAAGAGATAGTATAAACTATACATTAGTATTGTTGATTGTTTGCATATGTTTATTGGAGAAAATGGTTCTTTTTTTATAAATTTTTACTAAAAAACGACATTAAGTTGAAGATGATGCGTACAATCATACACATGCTTAAATGAATATTTTTTCAAAGATTTATATTTATTTATTTATTGTCATTATTTAAAATACAAGATGATGCACACGGTCATACAAAGATTCAATTTCGAGTAATACACATTAAAGTAGAAATCAAAGTAAATTAAACAATATTATCAATGATTCAATTTCAAAAACATACATTTTTTCTTTTCTTCAAATGTCAAATATCAAGAAGAAAATTATAATTATATAAATATTAAATCGGAGTGTCAAATAAAAATTGGATAAAATTCAAATAATTATAGACAAGAGTAAAATAGATCAAATGTGTTAATGCAATGAAATTAAGGATTGCATATCCTGAAATGTAATACATCATTTGAACAAAATCATACAAAGGAAAAAAAATGTGTAATCAGGATTGTGGTAAGAGGGAGAAATACCTTGAAGATTTGAGTAAACTTGATGGATATCGAACAAGTCAAACTAGTGAGAGAGAAGGAATTTATTTTTTTAAGTTAAACAAAAATTTTGTTAGATGAAACAAAACTAAGGATCAAGGAGAACAGAGAAGATAATTTTTTCTTGTTGTCCAATGAACTAAGGATTTACATAATTGAACACTTGAATTTGAGAGTCAAACATTATTATCTAAAAAGATAAATTGTAAATAACAATATTAAAAAGAGTATAAATAATCGAATATGTAAAATCTATTTGATTCAATGAAACTAAGGTTTGTGTTTTCTAAGATGCAATACAACATTTGAAGGTGAAAAAAAAAATGTGTAATCAAGATTATGATAAGAGGAAAAATACCTTTGAGATCAAATTGAACTTTATAAATTTTAAACAAGTTAAATAGTAGAGAGAGGATAATAAAACTTTATAGTGAAAGAAGAAAAAAAGAGTTACAAAATCAAGGAAAAGAAAAGAGTGAATCTAATTTTTTTCGGTTATATATACACTTTAAGTATTTTAGCTATTTAAAATAAAAATAGATATGAGGGTGGAGATAAAGACAAGAATAAGGGTAGGTGAATATGTATATACTCATTTTAATACAACATTATTAAAATAAATTCTAACCGTTTGGTTTAATAATATTAAGTGTTTGCAATTATTTTAATCAATGTTACTAAAAATTATATAATTTTTAAATATAATATATAGGTAGCATTTAATATAATATGTTCTTAATTTTATGTTTAGATTTGGTTTGTTTAAATAATTAAACCTAATCTTAAACTTGGATTTATTTAATTAGTTAAATAAACGAATTGAACAAGTAATTGACGAAATAAATCCTAATAATTTACAAATAATTCGACTTATTTACTCTTTTAATAGTGTTGAGTTCTTTCTTCCCTAAACAAATTTATTTGTAATTCTTTTTTTTTTAATTTTCTTACATTTCTTTTTATCCAACTTTTTGTAAATAAGATTTAAACCCAAGTTCCACATGTATACAAAGAATTCAACTTACCATCGAATCAAATTAACTTTTGTATTAAAATATCATTATTAACATTCTTATTATGACTATTTTTATTATTTTTATTGTGATTATAATTTTTATAATTAATAATAATAATATTAATTTTGACATTATTAAGATTAATGATAATATTAATAATAGTAATAATAATAATAAAAATATCAACATTAATATTAATAATAATCAAAATAATATGAGTAATATTATTAATACCATTCATGATAATAATAATATTATATTAATAAAAATAATAATAATAATAAAAGTTTTATTAAAAGTATTAATAATATTAATAATGTTATGAATAATATTCATAATAATAATATTAATATTGTTAATAATATTGTTAATAATATTCATGATAATAATAATAATATTATAATCTTAATAATACTAATAATAATAATAACAATTTTATTAAAAATATTAATAATAGTAATAATATTATTAATAATATTTATAATAATAATATTAACAATATTAATAATACTAATAATAATATTAACAACAACAATAATAATAATAATAATAATAATATTAATATTAATAATAATAATAATATGACTAATATTAATAGTAATATTATATGAATATTATTCACAATATTAATGATAATAAATTCATATGTAAAAATTCGTATGTAATATTGATTTTACACATTGATGTGAATCCCTATATAATTTCATATGTAATGTTGATTTTGCATATGGATACAAATCTATATGTAAAATTTCGTATATAATATAAACTTTACATACAAATTTTTAGCTATATGTAATTTTCATAAATAATTTATGATTTTTTTTATTAGTTATTCACGACGACTCAACATGAAATAACCATATAATGTAGATTCTTTTAATTTTCTAACTAATAATAAAATGGTTAACAATAAAAGGAATAGTTACAATAAAAATTAAATAAAAGACTATCAATAACTAATGATCAATCAAGTTTAATATAATTTCATTTTGAATTGTATGCACAATAAGAAAATTCTTGTGATAATTTTTTCTAATTTTTTATGCATTAAAATATTTCTTACAAAAATAATAATAGTAATGTAATTGTATTTTTTTCATATTTTTTAATACAATTTAAATATCTTTTTACTAGCGTGTGATATTTTAGATATTTGTACTCTTATTTGATGATAACCAAAATCGTTAAACATATGTGGAAATATATTAATTTTAGAAATTGATGAAAAAATATCATAGAAGACTAAGATGTGGGTGATAATATTTAATGACCAAGTTGAGAGTTTGCATTAAGAAAACATATTAGAAGTAATACCTATGAGCTTAGCATGTGAGGTCAAAGAAATAATGATTAATTGTTTAATGCATAACCAACAAAAGTAACCCATGCTTCAAAGGCTTAGTCACCTAAAATTTCATTTGTATATTTTATTTATAAATTTCTATTTGAAAGAGATTAATCGTTTATTATGATTTAAAGAACGGACAAATTGTGTTTAGTCTATATTTCAATATTTTAAATCTTATTTTAGATCATTTTTACAAATTAATTTTAATCGACGTGGATTTTTGTGAACCCCTTAATTTTGTCTTGGAAAATAAATGAAATATAAAATATGTAATAAAAAAAATAAAAGAATTAAAATAAAAATGAAATGTGTGAACTCTTTTTTATTGACATGTCTCTCTCTTTTTTAAAAAATAAAATAAAATTGGGACCATTTCTTGAAAGGTGTGATTAGATTCAAAATCCAAATCATCGTTTTTTCAAGACATCATTATTAAGAACAACCCTATCCAAATTAACTTAAGGAAAATTTTAAACATTTAAAGTATGTGAAAAGGAAAAGTATAAATATTTAAAGTATGTGAAGAGACCATATTTTCACTCAAAAGATTTAAGTTAATATTCGTATTCACATTGTTAGTGAATTCTTCATTATCAAAGTTAACATTAATATGATTTATATTATTCATTAACATTAATGTGTTTAAACACATCTTAGGATTAGCTACTATAATCCAAAGTCGTAGAAGGATTAGTATGCAATAATACCTTGACGTTGAACATATGAAAAAACATTCTAAAAAAGAGATTTTACAACATCAGTTATAAAGTTCACTAAAGCTTCAAATTGCACCTTACTATTTTCATCCTGAGTAGTAGTCCATGTGTAGATTGTTGTTGCTAATCCAACATTCTACCATGAAGAGTTAATCGCAAGTGTTAGATCCAAGTTCAACAAAAACCTTTGTATTTTGATTTTGTACTTAAACAACAAAGTATTAAAACATAATTCCTTATGAGCATCAAATCAGGTCAAACATAAGTGTTCAATTTAGCCCAACAAATGCGAATTGTGTAGCTAAATAGACTCAAACATTGTTTGTTGTGTGCTTCATCTAATAGACGCAAGAGTAATGTACATGCTATTTGTTTGATAAGTTTTTGCTTGAACAAATACAAGCAAGTACACTTGGTCTAATAAGCTTTGGTTGAACAAATAATGAGTATACTTTGTCCAATAAGTTTTAGGTATTTCATGATACACTTGTTAAATTGATAAATGCTTATTTCATGCTAGTAGAGAGATGTGCTTCTTCATTCTATCTAGAGGATTGTGCAACGCTTTGACAATATCAAAATTTCTTGAGAACAAGAGTGTGGTCTCTTGCTTTGTCTAATAAGTGAAGTCTTAGTCAAACGATACCCACACAATCTTAAGCTAACATTATACTTCACAAAATTCTTTATAAGCTTATCTTGGATTACAAGTAATGTTTTGTAAATTTCATGTCTACAACAAAGATCTCTTGAATGACGTGCTAAAGTTGTTCTATGCTAGCAAGACGTGCCAAAGTTGTTTTGTGCCAACAAGCATCCCGACATGCATTATGTCAATCCTAAAAAGGCTATCTACAGTGTGCGATCTTCTGCTTTACTCTAGTTTTGGTGAAAGCTATCTAACCTAGGACTGATAACTTATATCCAACGTAAATATTTCTTTTCCTCAAGCTCAATTAAATTGAATGTTGTTAAATTTGTCTTAACAAAGCAATGAGAAATTTTGAAAACTAATTTTTAGACAAGATTTTGACAAATTGTCTATCACGTTAAAAACTTGTGTTTGTGTGTACATCATCAGACACAACTTTGTAAAAACTACAAAATGTTTTAATACAAATTACACAATTTAGCTTTCTTGTGTATTTGACCTATTTTTCATAGTTGGTATCAGAACTTAGATTCTAAAGAATTGTGCATAACAATGTCTAGAGGTAAAGATCCAACACACATAAAATGATAGTTGATTGCTAATAGAGCATCCCTACAAGTCCTCTAACCTTTCTCAGAGAGGACTTTCCTTATTAAAAAGATTGTATGAAGATGTATATGAAGTTCGCACATTTTAGTTGTGGCAAATCATCACCAAAGGATATATCATTATCAATACTTCTGAAAAACACTAGGACCAAAAGGAGTTTGACTCCATGCAGTTGAATATAAAAGCAAGGTACACATTGGTCTTTGCATTATCCAAGAATGAATATAAAAGGGTGAACAGTTGAAAACAACTAAGGATATCTTGGTCGCCCTCAATAACAAAGATGTGCAACTAAGGAAGGTTGTTATGCTCACACACTAATATAAATCATTCACCTTGAAGGATGGTGAAACGATTGATGATGTGTTTGGAAGGATGTAGATCCTTCTGAATGGACTCAAAGCCTTGGGACAAAGTTTCTCCAAGACATAATAAACCTGAAGTTATTGGAGAACATGTCAAACGTATGAGAGCCCAAGACAATAGTCATTGTAGAGGCCTGTGACCTTAAACCTCACCTGGGACAAGGGTTTTGGAATTCTTAGGGTACATAAAGTATACCTACAAGATAGAGACCAAAAAGAGACTTAAAAATTAGTGGGAAAAGGGGTTCAGGCTATATCAAAGCAACTGTAGGTCAAAAGTAAGGAGACTAGAGCTCTCAAAGCTTTATAAGAAGCAAATATGTTTGAGATTGATTCTAAAACTTAATCAACGAGGAAATCTCACTTATGTCTTGAAAGTTTAAGAAGATGCTTAAATGAAAGGGATAATGAAACAAAAGTTTTCGTTACAAAAAGAAAAACTACTTCTACAAGAAAAAGGATGAAGACATGTAACAGATGATATGTTATAAGTGAAGAAAAACTGACCACATGAGGTTTAAGAACAAGAGTCTGAGGGTCACATTGGAAGACTTAGATTTAACATCATACTTAGGGTAGATGTTGACAATGTCAACCTCTGCCTAAAGGAAAATGCAGAACAAAAAGTAATTTAAAAACTTAACACTAGTTTTAATAATGCTTCAGACTTATCATTTTCATTGTTTAATGGAGATGATAAGAATGATCCTCTTATGAGGATCTTTTCAAAAGTTGCAACTCGATCTATGAACAATATTTAAAACTAAAACAAAAATTCAAAGCATTGGCTTCTAAGAATGAAAACTTAAAAATACATCACGTGGCAACAAATGAGAAGATATCAAACCTAGAACAAAATAAAAGGTCAAATAACAAAAAGATTAAAAATGTAGAAGAAAATGTTGAAAGTGATAGGCATGATTTTTTAAAAGTTTTTTGAAAGCTTTAAAGCCCTAAATCTTCTATTTTCATCCTCCAGACATGCGTCTAATACATCTAGCACAGGGCATAATTAAAAGGTAAGAGAGAGAAAAAGAAAGCTTTTTCTAAAAAATGTTAACGGTGTTTGCCATGGTTATCAAACTCGCGAGTTGACTTGTAAACTCACATGAGTTTATGTTTCCAGTTTCCTTGATCGAGTTAACTTGACAAAAAATTCGTTTTTCGAGCAAACTTGGTAGACTCAAAAGCAAACTTGGTGAACTCGACCAAACTCGTGAGTCTGCAACCGAGTGAACGAGTAGTTAGAAAAGCCCAAAACGACCCATACCCGGGTTGTTTCACTTAGTGCGATCTAGGAATTAGGGTTGTGTTCAAGTTATAGTTCTTGTGTCTTCGTCTGGGTTCATCGCCGTCGTCGGTGTGTTCCTGTGCGTCAACGTCTAGGTTTGTGTTGTCGTCTAGGTTCATATATCTGACTTGTCATGTTGTCTTGGTTTGTTTCTCTTGTCCTCGTCTCACAGCCGCTGTCGCAGTTTTCGCACTGTCGTCTTTTGGTGTTGTGTCTTCTCCTCGTCTCGCAGCCACTGCCGCAGTTGTCTCACCATCGTCTTTATTGTCGCGTTGCAGGTGGCGTTTTGTTGCGTATTTGTTGCATTTCTCTGGTTTTATCTTTTTTAAAGATGATGGAGGTGATGAAGATGGTAGAGATAATTAAGATTAGACAAAGAGGATTTATAAACTTTTGATTATTTAATTATTATCTTATTGTTAATGTATTATATCAAATTATTTTTTTAATATTTTTTGAAACTGATATAATGAATGAATGTGTATTTTTTCTGTACAAAAACATCTCATAGTTTCTATTGTATATTTGTTGTATGTGTTTTGGTGAGTTTAATCATAGAAGGCACAAACTCACGCGTCCAAGCTAATACACGCAACGCACTCAAAAACAAGTTCCATGAATCAACGGAAAGAATTCGTCACATATCTTTTATCCATGGGATAAATGATACCATTTGCAATTATCTCTCCCTTAACAATTATGTCTCTGGAAGTGAAGCTCATGAAATTGACTCTAATACTAATTTTTGGATTAAACACTTATCATTAAACTAAAAACTATAATTAATAGTCAAAATAAAATTCTTTCTACTTAAGAACCTAATAGTTTAAACGCAACGATTCATTGTTAGTTGACCTACTTAACCTCTATTGGATAATTGATGCTACCTGCAACATTGTTTATGTAATAATCTCTTTTCATTATTGATTAATTTCTTCTCTATTTCCTTTTTTCACCATATTTTACTTTTTTTTTTTATTTTTTTACGTTGTGATAAATTTTATATTGTATCTTGAAAATATTGTTGAAGGTAAAATATTTATATAATTTTTTCTTACAAATAAAAGAGTAATACATTATATTTAGTAAGACATGTTAAATGATACAATAATATAGTTTTTGTTTATTAAAAAAACTTTCAATTTGGTAAAGTTAACCACTTCTATATGCCATGTTTTTTGTAAGAAACTTTGATTAAAAATTTTCGGTAAACATAATTTTTCAGGAAGCTTATTTCCTAAAATGTAAACCAAATATATATAAAAAAACATAATTTACAAATCTCAAACTATCGAAAAATGTAAAAATTTTACTTCAACAAGGTTATATCTACTCGTGCTTTGTAATAAAAAAAAAAAAAATGTCAAACGATTTAATATATGAATTAAGTAAATTAACTTAAGAACATTCGAAGTCTGTTTTGTTTTTTATATACCCAATTTTGTTTCCAAAATGTTTGGCAGATTCTTTCAAGGAATCCAACAAATGTTTGGTAGCAATAGTACCATCACTATGCTTCGAAAGCTTAATCTCCTATTTCAAAACTTTATAAAATTAATGTCATTTTCAATCAAAGACTTTTGTATCAAAATCACCGTCCATTCTTTTCTTTTCATTAATATATATATGACATATGATAAATTATTCTTAGTTTCCTCTCACCTTTCTCAGTTGAATCAAGAAAGAAGCTTCCTTTTTAATTATTCTTTATAATCTAACTGTGTTTGTCCATGCATTTGAAAAAACAATAAAAGATAACGAATCTTCGTAAACTAATTTTAGTTTATGGAAAACTCCGCTTCATTTTTTTCTTATTATTCTCTCATAAAAATATTTATAAAAATTTCATCCAAATTATATCCCAATATTAATAAAACTGAATTAAGTGATTATACTTATTTCTTAAAATGTTTTTATTCTTTGTCATAACTTATAAATTTATAAAATTAAATAAATTTTATTATGTGTTAAATAAACAACAATATATAATGAAGATTCATTCTTTTCATGTACAATTTTTTAAGATTATCTTTAACTATAATAATATATAATAGAGTTTTTTTTTTTCAAAAT
>Ga0209700_100973_pt1 | contig 57834 bp, 28 predicted proteins | sample SiratroredBW_FD_187528 | JGI IMG/M metagenome (GOLD analysis project Ga0209700, IMG submission 187528) | Root nodule microbial communities of legume samples collected from California, USA - Siratro red BW (SPAdes) (version 2) | ecosystem: Host-associated > Plants > Roots > Nodule | place: USA...
CCCAAAAAAAAAAAAAAAAAAAAAAACTACTTTCTCTCCATCTAACAATAAATCACGTCTTAATTTTTTTTGGACAATTTTTAAAAATCATAAAAAAATGTAAGAGTTTAATGATTTATAAACTTAGCTTTATTATTACTTTTTTTTTTTTATCAAAAACAGTGTAACACAACACACCAACATTCTAAAAATACTATTGGGGCATAAAATGATACTTATTTTACGTTTTTTTTCCTTCTAAAATGAAATGTATTACAGAACTAAAGGAGTAGTATAATATATTGCAGAGCAATTAGTTATAATTTTTTTTAAATATTTGTTATTATTTATTTATATTTTCAATGTTAAACATAATATTAAGTACTATTATCAAATTTATTTGTCACTTGTGTATTTATATTACATAAAAAACTAGAATGCATTTATTACACACTAAACTTAAAAAATATACAATAATATATATTTCATGTACAATAATAAATTAAAATAAAGTTTTTAAATGTAGAAATACATTTTAAATAATTCACAATAATGGTGGAAGTTTTGAAGTTAGTGATGCAGCAGAATTATCATAACTGAATAACAACTTCATGACATAATCACTCAACTCCCTAAATTCCTACAATTAGAAATTTTATATGTAGCAATTGTTTTATTTATTATCAAATATATCTTGTTCATTTGAGATATAGACTTAGGCATAAGTTGGTTATCTAAATTAGAAAGTGTTATAATTTTCTCTTGTATAAAAATTGAATATTTGACAATTATACAAGTTTACAAGAAGGAAATTTGAATATCTTAGTTAATGAAATAACTCAGATACAACAATTAAAAGATTATTATATCATGATAGTTAAAATGTTTTGTACATTGTAAAGAATTCAATATTTTATTCAAAGAGAAGATATATACGTGTTCAATATCATTTTGTTTGGTAAGTAGAAGAAGAAGAAATGTAAAAATGTAAAAATGTAAAATATTTATAATAAAGAGAACTTAAAATATTTAATGACAAAATTTATCGACAGTATCAAATTTATATAATGTAGATCCTCGTATGACCTATACAAAAATGTAAATAGCATTATAAGGGAAAGTCAAGAAAGATTCTTAACCTTAACAAAAGTGACTATAAGTAGGAGATTGTAAAAATAATAAAGTTATTTTGTTACTTAAAAAAAGTCCAACAAATAAATAAAGAAAATAAGAGGTAAATAAGCTCCTTGCTACTGTGAGAATGTGAGAGAAAGAGAGAGAAGCTCATATTCCTTTGAGTTACATTATAGGTTGATGTTTATAACTAAAAATTGAAGCATTTTCACCACCTTCAAATAATCCTATCTTCAGAGTGATATTATTAGAGAGAATAATTCAGAGAGGAAAAAGGAAAAAGTGAGGTTCTCTGAGTGATATAATTTTCATTTTTTATTCCTTGTCATCAGATAGAAGTTACATTATTCTTTCGTTAAATAAAAGTTCAATTCTAATTTTCTTAACTCTATTTTAGTTGTGTGTTAAGGATAGATTTTAGATTAGGATAACCCAAAGTTTCCAAACCTTTAAGGGTCAGAAGACTCATGGGAGATGCTTCAGGAACATAAATCGAAATCGAAACTAAATTATAACAGTTGCACAAGGAGAGAACTCTAAGCTCATTAATGAAATCCATAGCTAGATCTTTCCATATCAGAGCACCTCTTAAAGAATGGAGTGAGTTTATTTATTTTTTGTTATCAAAGCTATAATAGTCATTTTGCTTTATCTACGAAGGTGTGGGAAAAAAGTAGGGAGGTGCAGGAAGAATGCGTCCATGATTAAAGGTGGTAAAACAGGCCATTCTGGTCCGCTTTGGCCCAATCCGTTTTATCAACTTATGGTTTGCCCATCTTAGTAGAATTGATTAATTGGAATTAGTGTTTTGAAGTGGATTGTGAGAATAGAGTTAAGAAGCAGTAAATGTGGGTTGGAATTGAAAATTTTTGAAAAGGGTAATGATGATTGGAGTGTGAGGTGGCAAGCCAAGGTGGCTGAAGCGGAAAGGGAAGACTATAAATACAAAGAGGAACGAAAGCTTGCCATGATTGGGAAAGAAAAGCACGCGGAAGAAAGAGAGAAAGAAAGAGAGAAAGAATCGGATCGGAATAACAGTTTCATTCTCCTTCATTTCTATTCCCTCTCTCCCTCATTCTCCAATCCTCTCTTCTTCTTCTTTCTCTCCATTTCCAATTTCATGTGCTGTCTCTTCGCCGATTCATTATCCCCTATTTTCCTTGGAATTGAAAGAAGAAGAAGAAGAAGAAGATGAGCGTTATCTCGCGTAACATTTGGCCGGTCTGCGGCAGCCTCTGCTGCTTCTGCCCCGCCCTCCGCGAACGATCCAGACATCCTATCAAGCGTTACAAGAAGTTGCTAGCCGATATTTTCCCTCGCTCGCCGGTACCTCCATTTTTCGTTTCAATTACACGTTCAATTCGATTCAATTTCTCATTTATTGATCAATTAACGAATCAATTCGCGATTTATTGATTGCAGGATGAGGAACCGAACGAGCGTATGATCGGCAAGTTATGTGAATATGCCGCGAGGAATCCTCTCCGCGTTCCTAAGGCGTGTATTTATTATTCTCTTTTTTTTTTTTCCTTATGATTCTGATTTATCTGTACTTCTAAATGTAATATTCGTTTGTTTCAGATAACGAGCTATCTGGAGCAACGGTGTTATAGGGAGTTGAGAACTGAAAACTACCAATCCGTTAAAGTTGTTATATGTATTTATAGGAAGTTGTTGATTTCTTGCAAAGACCAGATGTGAGCTTCTATTTTATTTCCTCGTTTTTAATTCATCAGTCACTGAACTAGTTAAGGAGCTTTTGATTGAATGACGCTATGTTCTTTGCATCTGCATATACATAGAGAGTTTGCTTCCCGAGGAAGGAAGACAATCTCATATTCTCCTTCTTAGTGCAGGCCTTTGTTTGCGAGTAGCTTGCTTGGCATTATACAGATTCTTCTTGATCAGTCACGGCATGATGAAGTGCAGATTTTAGGTTGCCAGACTTTGTTTGACTTTGTGAACAATCAGGTGGGGGATTTTTGGTAGGTTCGCTATTTATAATAAGTTTAAAATACAAACAGCAATTAGAGTTTTTTCTACTGCGGAAGCTTCAAATGCGTGGAATGCTTTTATTCGTGCAGAAGGATGGTACTTATATGTTCAATTTAGATGCGTTCATTGTAAAACTCTGCAATCTAGCTCAAGAAGTTGGCGATGATGATGCCAAAGTACAACTTTTACGTGCTGCTGGCCTTCAAGTCCTTTCGTCAATGGTAATTAGAATGTTACTCGGACATATGCTGCTTACTGTTCTGCGCTCTTTTCATTACCGATTCATTTTTCAATACACCAAACTTGATGAAGTTGTCAAGGAAGAGGTAATGCAGCGCTGAAGTGAAATTGATACAACTGTTTTCATGTTTAACAGGTTTGGTTCATGGGAGAATTTACTCATATCTCTGCGGAATTTGACAATGTAAGTTAGTTATGTTAGCTTTGAGTGTTTAACATATAACAAATTGAATCTGTGAGTGAAAGTCGCCTCTATTGACTAAAATCATCTGTCATATGAATTTGGCTTTCTCATAGACCATAATTTGTAACCCCCTCCAATAATAGTTCCATTGGGTTATTTGTCTTACATTTCAGTATTCATCTTGCATTTGACAGATTTATGCATCTCTTGTTACCTCAGGTTGTTTCCGTTGTTTTAGAAAATTATGGGGATGTCAAACAAGAGTCTCAAAACGAGAACGCAATGAGGCTTTATTCTTGGAGAACGATAGTGAATGACAAAGGAGAACTTAGCGTGCCTGTGTAACTGCACTTCTTATCATAATTGCGTACGTTTTGAGTTGCTCATCAGTTTTAATCTATTAACTACTTTTTCTCCTCCTCCATAGGGATGATGCCAAGAACCCTGGATTTTGGTCACGGATTTGTGTGCAAAATATGGCAAAGTTAGCTAAGGAGGGTACAACAGTTCGACGTGTTCTGGAATCCTTGTTCCGCTATTTTGATAATGCCAATCTCTGGTCTCCAGAACATGGGCTTGCTCTTTCTGTTCTGCTTAACATGCAGTCTATAATTGAAAATTCTGGTATTTATTTTCTTGAGTGCTTTAAAATAAGCTTTTTATCTCAATTTGTTTCCCCTATTTTAACAATTTTGCAATCGGTTTTATTGTAATTTACAGGGCAGAATACACACTTGTTACTGTCCATTTTAGTCAAGCACCTTGATCACAAGAATGTTTTAAAGAATCCTAATATGCAACTTGACATAGTTGGGGTTATTACCCATCTTGCCCAACAAACAAGGGTTCAACAGTCTGTGGCTATAATTGGTGCATTGAGTGATATGATGAGACACCTGCGAAAAAGCATACATTGCTCTCTTGATGATTCAAACTTGGGGTCTGAAATAATACAATGGAACCAAAAATACCGAACGGAAGTAGATGAGTGCCTAGTACAATTAACAATTAAGGTGGAAACAAACTCCCCACTACCGAAGATGATTTTAATTGATAGTGTAACAAATTAGATTAACATATAGATCTGTACGCACATTTGGATGTGAAACGTGGACTTTTAATTTTGAATGATCTAATGTTCTTTTGTGCTTACTGGCTATAATGTTATGCAGATTGCAGATGCAGGTCCTGTTCTTGATACCATGGCCGTGTTGTTGGAAAACATGTCTAATATTACTGTTATGGCCAGAACATTGATTGCTGCAGTCTATAGAACTGCTCAAATAGTTGCTTCAGTACCAAATATATCATATCAGAACAAGGCAAGATTAGTTAAATTGCTTTCTTGGCTATGATTGTAATATTTCCTTGCTTCTTTCTGACTTTTCTTCGTCCTTTTATGTTTGTCTGCAAATTTGAACTCTACCCTATAGTCATTCCCTGAGGCATTATTTCATCAGTTACTCCTGGCAATGGTCCATGCAGACCATGAGACCAGGGTGGGTGCACACCGCGTATTTTCTGTTGTTCTCGTGCCATCTTCAGTTTGTCCTCAACCCTCCTCTTCAGAGATCCCTTCAACAAAGTCGGCTGATATTCAAAGAATGCTTTCAAGAAATGTGTCTGTGTTTTCTTCTTCAGCTGCACTCTTTGAGAAATTGGAGAGGAAGCAAAATTCATTGCCAGAAGATAGTAATAGTAATACAGATGCAAAGGTCAATGATAACTCCATTTTGAACAGATTGAAGTCAACTTATAGCCGAACTACTAGTGGGAGAAAATCTGCTATGGCCAGTACAGAATATATGGATAACAGGAACTCAAAGGTTAATAATAATTCTTCTGTGATGAATAGATTGAAGACTAGTTACAGCCGTGCTACTAGTGTGAGGAAGCCGCAAGTAAACACAACTGGGGAGGAAAATACTACAAATACTTGCACTAAACAACATGTATATACTTGCACTTTTTCATTTTTAAATTTCTGTAATAGTGAAAGAATTTTACTGTGAAACACCACCAGATGCCACCACTATTCTTATGACTACTATGTCGCAGGTATTGCCCATTAGATTGAGTAGTCATCAGATTACACTTTTGTTATCGTCAATCTGGGCTCAGTCTGTCTATTCCCAAAATACGCCTGAAAATTTTGAGGCGATTGCTCATACCTACAGCCTTCTGTTGCTAGTTGCTCGGAGTAAGGTAACATGCTCACTTTTGTCATTTTAATATCTATAAATAGATTATAAACAGAAATGTTGATATCAATTTACTTTTCTTAGTCAACACGTTGTTTGGTGTTTTACATATTTTGCTCAAACCAATTTGTGGTGATAAACGAAGCCGAAGGTAACATGCCACATATTTTTGACACATTCTTCGCTTCCTATGAATGATGAGAAAAATTAATATAATTGTCAAGAACAATATCTTGACATATTACCTTCTAATAAATACAATTTTAGAAGCTTGTTTTGAAAAGGCTAAGTGACTAACTAAAACATGATTATAATAAATATTAAAATACAAGGAATTCTAGTTAAGTTATAAAATCTTTGTTATGATAAAGATTTGTGTGTACTGCATTTTAAAAACATTCACCAGTAACCATGAATACGGTGCATCAAATGTTCCTTATTAATTTTATGTGGTGCTGACTGATTACCTAAATATCCATGGTGTATATTACTCCATTTCTTTTCAATGTTGTGGTTAATTGTTACCAACAGTGTGTGATAAAAATAGCTGTGTCGAAGCAACAGCCTTGATTTGGAAGTTAAATTTGATGATATATTAAGTATGCATTATATGATGAAGTAATTTACTAGTCTAAGAACTTCAATTAAATTTTCCAAGTTGAATTATATTGCTCTTAATGTTCTAATGAGTTCTGGTATGGGCCATGGAAGTATTTCTACCCCTCTACTACTGTTCAGATGTTTTTTATCGTTGCTTCGCAATCAAGTCTGTAATTATTATGGGGTTTTAGTTCTGTAATTGAATATTCTTTGAAGTTTTTAAGGCACAAGTTATCTTGTAAAAGTAGATTTTATTTTATCCTCATATCGTGTAAGTTCTATCTCCTGCAGAATTCATCTCATGAAGCTCTAACTCAAAGTTTTCAGTTGGCTTTTTCCTTGAGGAATATTTCTCTCAATGAAAATGGTATAGTCTTGATTCCCATATTATTTTATGTGTGTATGTTACTAGTCAGCATATTTTTGTCTTTCCTAAGAACTAGAACCTCAATTGGTCAATGTATGATATAGATGGATATTTTATAATTCATTTTTAGAATCTTTTTATTTCTTTCCAAACTTCCCTTCTGAAAGGTTTGGTACTCGAGATTGGAGAGACCATTCCTGCCTCTATTATGCAGGAATGACATTTTCTTAAATTGTCATCTAGAGAAGACGTAACAATTCCATTTCAATAGTTGATTCTGCAAAGACATGGATGACTTTTCCATTCTTTTGAGGTGGGAATGATCATTCCTTTCATGTATAAATGAATTAGTGTTTGTTTTATGATCCCGTTCTAGATTGATTCCAAATACACGGAACATTCTCTCAGTAATATATATAAACTAAAATGCTTATTAAACTCATCTCTGGCCTTTCCTAATTGAACCAATTGTAGAAACTCTCAATTTTTGTCTCACAAGCGTTTAAATATTACCATTTTATTTAAATCTTTAGGTTAAAGGAGGCATTGTTAGTAACTAAAAGTATTTTTGTCTGCGCTTACTTTTCAGATCAAATATGAGGGTAAGGTTTACTAATAGGGGAATAAATTTTCTACCAACAATTTCTCCATTTTCATTTCATTCTAATCAAAAGAGAACTTTCTTTTTTGAATTGATGATTATCTGGTGATTACTCCAAATTTCTCTTCTTTAAACATGTATCGGACTGGAATAGTTTTATGGCTAGAAGGGTGACGTGATGCTGATTAGTACTTTGCTTTTATTGGTGGAAGCCATAAACATTTATTTGGATTCCTATGCATGTCGCCTATCTTGGACTTAAAGTGGCTGACCAGAAAAAAATTTAAAATAAGCATGGCAGTCTTCTGTGATGTACAGAATTACTGAGATCATTTCTTACATACTCAACCAAATCAAACTTGAGAGGTTATAGCATGCACTTTTTTTGTTGCATGTTTTTATATTTGGTTTATTTTATTCATTTTTCTATATTGCTTTCGGACAAAAATGGATTAAAGTTGCAAAGTGTTGTTAAGGTGCCTAGTTTTGAAGCACTTATTTTTTCCAGTAAAACTGCAACCATCACGCCGCAGATCTCTCTTTACACTAGCAACAGCCATGATTGTCTTCACATCCAAGGCCTACAACATCCTATCTCTCATTTCTATTGCTAAAACGACATTGACTGATAAAACAGTATGTATATGTTGTTCCATACGAAGTTTTTCATTTAAGTTGTTATATTTTCCTTACTTTCCCTACTTTCTGTTATTGCTTGCTAATGCAATGATTATTTACTCAATTGAATATGCTATCTATTTCCTTTTTTTGATAATCAATTGCTATTTGTTTTATCTCTTAATTTTATTTTATTTTTTGCTTTTAGATGGATCCATTCCTGCGGCTGGTTAATGATTGCAAGTTACAAGCAGTTGCTGATACAGTTAGGAAGCCAAGCATAGTTTATGGATCAAAAGAGGACGATGAGGATGCTTTGAAGTCACTTTCAGCCATAAAGTTAACTGAGAGCCAGTCTAAAGAATCATTTTCTACCATGATTGTGCAGAGTCTTGGAATATCGTTTAATGTAATGACTAAATATCATATATTGCTGCATCAGCTTATCATAACCAGTGAACTAAGTTTGAGTCCTTTCTATCTAGGAATCATCCATCCTAAAAGACCGGCTGCTTGAAGATTTTTCACCTGATGATGCCTGTCCTTTGGGATGCCAGTTATCCAGTGACACAACAGGGAATATGTACCAGTCTGGACTAAAAGATGATAAACTTCCTGATATGGTAACTTGCTCTGCTCTGCTATATTTTTTAAGTATTTTCATTTTATTTAAACCTTCATTGCTTACTCTCATGAAATAATGCAGGTTGACATTTCATTATTCACTATTGACGATGACCTTTCACATAGTGGTTTGGAGAGCCATGTTAATCCTGATACACAGGAGCAGTCCTCACAAAATCTAAGCCTGTTGAGTGTTGATGACATATTGGGCTCAGTAAGTTCTTGTCATTAACATATGCACACTTATAACATGTTTAGTTTGAATTAAATTATAAGGAAAAATCACTTTTATTAAAAAGACTCTAGATTTTGATTAATGTGAAACATAGAACAATCCAAAGGACTAATAACGTCATGCCTGTGAGAGAAACTATTAGGTTGATTTAGCTCTTGGCGTAATATTGAATCTTCTATTCTCCCAAAAAAAATTATAATTTTAGCACAGAACTAAATTAAAAGCTATGCTCAAATTCATTTTCAGTTTTAGGACAGGACACTTAATATTTTGCATGGTCAGATAGCCGGACTGTGCTGTGTACATTTCCATGGCAACGCCCATGCTTTTTAGCTGGGTGTTCTTGCTGATGACTCTCAACACTAAATGACCAATTTTTTCATAGGATTGGTTTGAAGAAACTTCTCGTAGGCATTCATAGGAAAGAAAAAAAGAAGACAAAAATTGAATTAGTTTCTTTTATACAAGCTACTTTCTATTAACCTCTCCACAATATGGTTTTTAAAACGTGTATGAAGTAATTTTAGCTTAAGAAGGAACTAATTTCATTTTTTTTTCGTATTTTTTCTCGTAAAAATGTATAAGGAGAAGTTTCCTACAAAGGGGCATTTCTTTCTTTACTTTCATCTGCTAATTCTAATGTAAATGGTACTTTCTGCTTTTTATATTTACATTTTAATTCTAAAAAATTAAAGTAATGAATTTTATTATAAAAGTTCAATCAAAATAGTATAGAAGTTTCTTATAATGTCAAATAACTACAATTAGTATCGGTGTAACATTTAAAATATTACTATAAAAACTAATAAATTCATCGTAAATGACAATTGTAAAAGGTTTTTACAATGTTGTCTTATCTAGTATTTTTTTCTAATAACAAAAAATGATATTATGTGAAGGTTTCGGAGACAACAAATCAAGTAGGAAGAATCTCTATTTCAACACCGTTTGACATGCCTTACAAAGAAATGGCTCTCCATTGTGAGGCCCTCCTCGTGGGAAAGCAGCAGAAGATGTCAACTTTCATGAGTACTCAGTCAATACAAGGATATTCATTTAAGCTCCCTCCTGAATACCGCCAGGAAAAGGACGGGGTCTCCTCAAACCTCACTATTCTACAGACTTTACCTTCGGTACTTCTTTACTTCATAATTGAAACATCTGATAACCATGTCAGAAATTCTGCTAAGCACTCACCCATGCCATAGGGTTTAAGAAGTTGAATTTTTCTTGTTCCCTGTAACAAAAAGAAAAAAGCATCTTATTCGCTTGCCATTTCTGATGCAGAGTGGAAATCCATTCTTGGATTCTAACTTCGACTCTACTTCACACAACGCATTGCCTGACACTGCTCCAAGGCCTTGTGCTACAGCATACCAGCATCAGGCTGCCTTCTTTCAACTGCCAGCATCACGTCCGTATGATAATTTCTTGAAAGCAGCCGGTTGTTGATTCGTGGTAGAGAAGATGGTGATTCTCATAGTTGAGCTTCTTGATCATACTTTCCTCACATTAGTTCATATAGAAGAAGATGCTCGGAAAACCTGCACTGGCTGCTTTCTTGACCACGAATTCGCAACAATATTTATGGTTGGATCAGTGTTTTTTAGGGCCACAATTATCAATCAAACTGTTCATTGAGTTATATATCTTTTCCTTGATTTGCTTCCAGCAAGGAGGCCTATCTTTTATCAGCGTCCTTGCAAATGTTTCAGAGATTTTTTTATGTGCATAGGTTACCACCGGTCTTGCAAATGTGTACGTCTCGTTAATTTTTTTCGTTTTTCTTTTTTCTTTCCTTCCTTCATTGTTCTTTAATCTCCCACTCCATTGTTGGGGTGTCAGAATTTTGTAAAGACAATTCTTTTAGGCGGAGAATCCAATCTGCAAAACCCATCAAATCAAACGACATGGAAGGATTGCTATGACCTCGAACTTGATCATTCATGACTCAGTTTTTGTCCTGGAAGAAAGTATTGAGAGGATTTGATGGTCTATTACAGCAGTCTTGCTCTGGTTTACGTTCCCAGTAAGAGCACGCAGAACTAGCATAAACCGCTGGGATCCTTCTTGTTGTGAACTTTAATGATGAAAACCGAGTCTAACTACTCATGTTATACAAACCCAAACCATTTTCTTGTATTCCTAGCTATCTTTAGAAACTGTCTGTTCCTCTACAATAAAAAAAAAAAAAGAAAATCAAGAAAATAAACGGTGTCCTAAATCTAGTTATAAGCACTTGCAAAAACATCTATATATTTACATTTGTATGTGCGGGAGTGAGAGATGACCAAAATATCACTTTTGAGTAACTGAAGTAATTTTATTAGTTTGAGCCTGAAATATAATAGTCTGTCCTTTTGTTTTATATGATTTTGAATGATCTAAGGTAAAATGTTAAATTTTGATAATTGTACCAAATATAACTCCCAATTGAGAAACTTAATCATAATTCTGAAGTCGAATTTCAACTCCAAATTCAATATCTCTCTGTTTCTTATATCTCTCTGTTTCTTCATTTTCATCTGTAGGAAAAAAGGAAATAGGATAATTACATTGCATACTTTCTGACCCCCATTAAGAGGATGTCAAAGAAAAGACATTTTTATAGCAAAAGATATTATATTTAACAATTTTAACTTTTATGGTAACTATTTAAATTATTTTATCTTAGTGAAATAGTTTATCGAAATTTAAAAGAATTTTTCCTTTTAAATTAGTAGTTACAATGTTATGAATTAAAATACACATATCTTGACTTATATTCTCTCCACTTTTTAATATAAACCTTCTAAAAAAGATTCCATTCCAGCTTTTGCATATGCAATTAAAATGTTATTCTAGCATTACTTTCCTCAATTATCTTAACCAATATTTCTTATAATTTGTCTTTTTCTACTCTCTTTCAATTAATTTTTCATATTTTAAATATTATTTTAAATTAAAATATATATTAAAAATTAAATTATTATTATTATAAATCAAAATATAATTTATATATTTAAGTAAATTTTTATTAAAGTATAATTTATATTATTTTAAATTATTTATTATGATTTTAATATATTTTAATAGTAAAATTGGAATCTTCATTCACTTCTTGTTCTTTTAAATATTATTGTGATCCAAGTTAATGATCACACAGTGGAATTACCGAATTTATATTAAAAAAATAAGAAGGTATCTAAGATAGATAAATTAAATTTAGAATATTTATCAGAATAAAGTACTTGTACATGAAATAATAAGTGGAGGTCAACCCAAAATTATTTTAAAAACAAAAAATAGTATAGATTTATAAAATGAAATGAAAAATACAATTGTATAAACAAGTTAAAAATATTTGTTCTTTGAATTTTATCTGAGTTTCATATAATCTCTTGTCAACACCCAATTTCGTCCGGGCAAATAAAAATTATTTTTGCAAATATAAAAAAAGAAAAAATAAAATAAAAGAATATTATTGAGAGTCTGTTGAAAAAAATCTAGGAGTCCAGTAGAAACCACCAGAAAAAGTAAAACAAGAAGCTAAATTGAGAGTCTTTAACGGGTTCATCTTCTTCCTTTAATTCTATCTTGTTTCTGTCTTTTTTTTATTTTGTCCAGATTCATGTTTTCATCTACATTTGTTGATGCAGTGTCAATGAGTAATTATTTTGTGAAGCATTAGTTAAATTAATTTTAATGGTCACAATAAATTATTATATCTACTGGTTGCTGTTACCGCACCACCGATCCTGAGATTATCTAATTGCTGCATTTTTTTGCACAAACTAATATTGTTCATTTGTCAAATTTGGCTGCTGCTAGCACAGTCCGCAAATCCCAATAACAAAGATATAGTAACATTAGATATCATTAACGACAGACAATAAACACAAAACCCAAACCAGAATAAAAAATACCTAAACTCAGAACCCACAAAAATCCTCAGAACTCAGTGAATCCAAAGACTCACTCAAAAGAATATCAAACAGCCTTTCCAAAAATAAAACAGGTTAATCAAAAGTCGGTCCAGAGTCAATAGCGAATTCAATTCCAGAAAATTAATAATTTCAATTCCATAACACATTAATTTCAATTCCATAACTTAATTTCAATTCCATAACACATGATCGTAGGATAACCTCAAATTCGAAAATTTTCCAAAACATAAATTATTCAGAAACAGAAATCCACCCAAGCAACCATCCAGAAACAGAACCCAAGAGCAAAGAAGCCCCTTTTCCCAATTTAAAAAGCCTAACATCAACTGTCACTATCCCTCACGAAACCAAATAGTCACACTAAATAACAAAACCAAAATAATCAGAAACAAAGTAATTCAATTGTTTATTTTTTTAGGATACTAGGATTCATTGTTTATTTTTAATTAATCCTACTGTTTTTATGTTGTATATGTTTTTTTAATAACAAAATAAAAGTATGAATAAAAAAGAACCTTTTTTTTAACATAAACTTTTAAAAATAAAATATTAGATTTAAAATAATTTTAAAAAATAATTTAAAAATATATATAATATTTTCAAAAAAAATAAAAAAAAACATTTAATTAACAATTTTAATAAAATTTTAACTATAAACAAATATAAACTTTTACTTTCAAAAAAACAAGATTAAATGAAATTTTGAAAAAAATAAAAATATCAAACTATCATCAATCAACTTTTAAAATTAGAACTACGTGATCCCTGATTTTCTTTTGAAATACGTAGGACCAAGGTTAGTCCTTGTCGGGTTAAAAAAATAAAAAAATAAAAATTTGTCACTGTTATTATTTGTTTTGTTTATTGTTCATGCATTTTTTGTAAATATATATTCATTTTTAATTGCTATAATTATTATTTTTGGGGAAAAATAACATTTTGTAGAACCGCAATTATTTCTTTTCATTTCATTAAAGGTACCGTCTTAAGACGGGCGTTGTGGGGTGCTAATAAATAAGTTTATGATCGTCCCGTCGTAATCTCAGTTGCAACATCTCTCAATTCGATAAATACATTTTCTTTCCAACTATGTATAACATGCCCACTAAATCTTACTCGCATAGGTTCAAATTTGACAAAACTGTTGTTTTATCTCTGCATTTATTTTGAATTTTTTAAAATAAATAACAATTTAGAAACTCCTTTTATTAATGATAATAATAATAATAACATTTTTATATTTGTATATTTATCTATTGTAATACATAGTATTCTAAAATAAGAATATATATTATCTTATTAAAAAGATGGAATACAATATAAAAAAATATAAATATAATATATTGTAACTGAAATATTATAACCGAAAACTTATCTTGAAATTGATTTTGTGACAAAACTCAACAATTAACCATTTGAAAAAACCTATAAATATAATATTATTCTTCTTTTACAAATGAATTTTCACTCAATCAACAAAATTCCACAACCATCATTAAAACGAATCTAGCTAAGTTAAAATTTGGTTTCTTTGATAATCTATCTTAATTCTAACTTAGTTTTAGTAAAAACATTTATATTTATTATTATAATACTAATAAAGGAAGTGATTATGCAACTTTTTTTTTTGTTAGAAAGGAATTCTATATAATACTCATTTTCTTTTGACCGCTATCTAAGTGAAATTATTTCATTTATTATTCGTACAACTTCTAAAAAGTCTTTTTAACTATTTTAAACTACTATTTTTTATCATTATCCCTTTACTTGACTTCCTTAATTATCTATTTTTTATTTTAAAAATAATTGTATATTATAGTTTTAATTATTTATTTAACAATTAAAAATATAATTTACATATTAAAATTCTTTTATTTTAAATTTAATTATAAAATACATTTAAATTTTTATCTATCAAAAAGATTTATATGGAAAATTTTATGTAAATTTACATTTTATGTAAATAAATATTTATATGGTAAAAAACTATCACACTCTTTGTATACAAAACAAAAAAAAATTGGGTTACTTTTTTGATATTAAAATAACCATTTCTCCCTTCGTAATTTCAGCTTCACTATCTCCCTCTTCCTCTCTCTCTCTTTCTAGAATCTACTCCGATCTGAGTAGTTACATTCAACAAGAACAAAACCGATCCTGGTCACCGTAAGACATTTCCGCACAAAATCTATGCTTTTCTAATTAATTTTTATTTTTCTTTCTCCTAAATTTGTGTCAAATTTTGCAGAATGGAGGAAGCTCAAGAGTCCAAAACCCAACCTTCGCCTGGTAATTGCATGCGCTTCATGGAATAAAAGAGATGGTCTTTCTTACAACTTCATATACCCTTTTTAATTTCGAACTTAATGGCTGCAGGTCAAGAAGATGAAAGTGAAGTGATTACTGAAAGCATAGCATTTGTTAAAGGGGAACCAGACCCAGAATTCAGCAGCAGTCCCCCAAAAGTTGACTCTGAAGTTGAGGTCCTTCATGAGAAGGTCTCCAAACAAATTATTAATGAAGGCCATGGCCAGAAGCCTTCCAAATATTCAACTTGTTTCTGTAAGTTTTAGTCTTTCAATTCATGATTTGATGCATGTGCAAAAGCTCCAGAGTTACAAAATTTAATTTGTGATTTTGTATTAATTGTTTGTTTACACAATTGATTTTATCCCTTTCAACTACTCCGTTGCTTCAAGCTACCATAAATTCAAGGGCTAAGTCACAGTCCCAGATGGAACATGCTTTAATTATAGCAGTAATGAAGGGGAATTTGAGAGTATATGCTATAGTTTCAAATTATGAGATATCTGAAATTCTTTTTTCCTTGGAATGGCTTGCATTGTGTCTAGTTATGTGTAGCTACCTGAGCTGTAATTTAAGCCATTGATGGTAATGATTTGATGTGAATATGTAAACTGTTTGGACCTCAAATGTTGTTTCTCCATAAGTAAAATTTCTTTTGTTGAGGCTAAATGGGGACAAAAGTTGGAATGAGCAGTATTATATCAAGGAGTAGTTCACTACTTCCTAATATCTGCCAGTACCGTTCTTAGTAGTTCTTTCCTGCAAAGATTTTTTTTTTTCATTGTTGGGTCAAGATTATGATTGCTAGATGGTGTATGGTTGTAGTCCATTACAGGGCTTGGTCTGAGAAAACACAGCACAAGTTTGAAGACACATGGCAGGAGCAAAGGCCAATTGAGATGGTCTTGGGTAAAGGTATATATTCCTGGAAGTTTAAAGTATTGCATTTCTTTTTTCCGTTATTCAATAGGCTATCTCTTCTAGACCCTTTACTGTCCTTTGATTTTGATGTATTTCTCTTAAACAGAAAAGAAAGAAATGACTGGGTTGGGAATTGGTGTGGCAAGCATGAAAGCTGGGGAGCGTGCATTGGTGCGTGTAGGCTGGGAGTTGGGATATGGAGAGGAAGGGAGCTTTTCTTTTCCAAATGTTCCACCCAAGGCAGATTTAGTTTATGAAGTTGAGCTCATTGGCTTTGATGAAACGAAAGAAGTAAGTTGCATTAAATATAGGGTGGTTGTGACTTGGTAAAATGCTTATAGCACCTTATTTTCACAGGGGAAAGCTCGTAGTGATATGACTGTGGAAGAAAGGATTGGTGCAGCAGACCGGAGAAAGATGGATGGAAATGCTTTGTATCAGGATGAAAAACTAGAGGAGGCTATGCAACAGTATGAAATGGTTAGACACTTATGTTTCTTGCACTCTTCTACATAGTTCTTTTAGTGTTCTTAGTTCATGGAAATTTCTTTCTTAGCTTTTTATTTAGTTGTTTGACAAATTTGTAATTCTTTTCAGGCCATAGCATATATGGGAGATGACTTCATGTTCCAGTTGTTTGGGAAATATAGAGATATGGCTATGGCTGTAAAGAATCCATGCCATCTTAACATGGCAGCTTGTTTGATTAAGCTGAACCGTTTTGAAGAAGCTATAGGACAATGCAGCATCGTGAGTACAAGACAATACTTTAACTGATCAATTCAACCTAAAATGCTTTTTTTTGTTTATATTTTAAATTTTGTAAGCCATATGTTCCAATAATTCTTTTTCTTTTAATATAAAATAGCATTATAACTATCTTTTGTGCTAGTTACTTTCGCCAGATTTGGATTGTGAATGGGATACAATATTATGAAAGTAAAATTATAGTCTAACAACATGCTGCTTTAGTGTCAGACATTAATGAGATCATAATATCTCCTTGAGACGTTCAAGTCAGCTAATGTTTTTTTGTCACAAGGGTTCTTTCTAATCTTATTGAAGGGAAACTTCGAACTGTTTGTTGCTTTTGTTCTTTTGCATTATTGACTACGCTGTCAGATCATGCCAGAATAGAATATGTCGACTTTGTTACCATTCAGTATTAAGCATGACCTCTCATATTTTGTCAAAGAAATTATGTAGCTGCTATCATTAGAGTTCTTTTGTTGCCACTTTAGCAAGTAACTATGGGCACAGCATTAATTTTATTTATGCAATAAAATAGGATGTTGTGTCATCTCATCTAGAATAGCAATTAAGCCTGATATCTTAGAATTTTAGCTGTCCACGATTGTGAATTATGATGCAATGTTAAATCGTGGTTTTGTGATAATCTTTTTCACTTGTGTTTGGAAGATTTTATTTACAGTTTATTTGAGCTTACACCATAAGTATTTGATAGAGCCGTAAGTTGCTTTCAGCCTATTTCAATAAACTTCTCTGGTAATTTTTTAAAAACAGCTTAAAACTTGCATAGAAACAGTTTATATAGGTAATTGTTCACTAAGTGCTTAATTAAGTTGTTTGTCCAAAAGTCAGGTCATCTTGGTCAGCCACTTGTGTGTAACTTTATGATGGAACTTGCAGGTATTGGGTGAGGATGAGAACAATGTGAAGGCATTATTTAGACGAGGTAAGGCCAGAGGAGCACTTGGGCAAACAGATGCTGCCAGGGAAGATTTTCTAAAGGCACGGAAACATGCCCCTCAAGATAAAGCAATTGCAAGAGAATTGAGATTGCTTGCTGAACATGACAAGGCCGTTTACCAAAAGCAGAAAGAGATATATAAAGGAATATTTGGACCAGGGCCTGAACCAGTTCCCAAGTCAAGAAAATGGTTCATACTTATTTGGCAGTGGTTGCTTTCAGTATTCACTGGCCTTGTCAGCCTCTTCAAACGTGAAAGGCTTAAATCTGACTAAACAAAAAGACCATTGCTGAGTTGACAATGATATACGTGCACCCTACGAAATCATACTTTTACTATTCTCCTTTTGCTTGTGGAACTATCAGTGATATTTCACTCACGGGAGTTATCTTTGACAATGCTATCAATCTGCTCTTGTGTTACTTTTCATAGTTCGGTGGATTGTCCAGAACCTCCTTGTTGCTGAAATCAGATAATTGTAGTTGAAATTATCAGTTTCACTTAAATCAGATAATCTGAATTAATTGATGATTGGGCTTGCTCTAGTCCATGGATATTTTAATCTACTATGCGATTCCACTATCCTAATCCACTTCAAGATCAAATCTTCAAAATAACTTAGCCGTGTACAGTTATTAAGCTAAAGAATTACTGATGACTTTGTTCTCTATAAAACAATAAAACAGTTTATAATGTCCGGAATAATACTAGCACATTCTCACATTGTATCCCTTTTCTTCTCATTACATCACTTATTTTATCTCATTTAATGTGAAAATTGTTGCCAAAAAACTTAATAAGAAATAGGATTACTCTATAGCCCCATCCTTATTGAGCGGAGAAAATCACAAGTATCATCTTATGGTCATCACATTCTTTCCCAGTTAATCAATATATAGAAAATCACGAAGATCTTATTAATCACAAAGATAATGTTCACATGGCAAAGCAAAATCAATGATCTAAAAATGGCATCATCTATTACCATTGACCAACATATACAAGTGCCACTCATGTATACACGAGCAATATTTTCCCAACATAAAATACATCAGATTTCTCTGATGAATATAAAATGAGCAGTGCTTGCTTACAACCATAATGAAAATAATAGCAAGCTAGCTACCACATGGGTTTGGGCACAGTGGTCCAAGCAAAATAGGCACATACTAACATCTGGGATATGTACACATAAACTGCAAACGATATACTCATCAGCAACAAGTCTTTCCAATCACCCTTTTGCTGTGGACTCAAATTCTGCTTCACCCTTTTCCCTGCCTCCTCAATATCACTTAACATTTTCCATTTGAACAAGTTTAGCTTCCCTCCTCCCATCTGATCTTTCTTCTCTTCCGGATCTGGTGTTCTACCCTGGCAGGATAGCAGAATCGAAATCCTGGGTATGTTTCTGCTTGTGAATTCATGATGAAAAGGTGCCCTTTTGCTACAACAACAGTGGCCTACAGTGAGAGCTGTCATGCCATGCATGGATGAAGAAGGATCAGATTGTGCTTATTGATACACAACTGTGTGGAATACAAATATCAGATATGAGGTTTGGTATTTGAAGCTAACAAGCAGAAGAAGATAAACCTGTCACTTGGTACTAGGTGGTCTCTTTCTTGACGCTAAAGAAGATAAATTTTTTTGCACAATGTTAGACTCAGATATTTTCTTCTTCAAATACCCAAATGGATAAGGAACACTACATTCGCTACAACCAAGAATTGTGTGGTGGAGGAACACCACCCAATTGAGAAAAAATTACCCTTTTTTATAGCTTTCGCATTTTTACTTACAAAATTTCAATTTTTTTTCTCATGACTCGGGATTCAGTGTTAATCTTAGTTTTCTTCATAAAGTTGTAATTTTTAATAAGCTTTAATCAATAAAAGGTGGGTATTAGAAAAATGAATTTGTGAATGCTTTCTTAACACTTATCCCAAAAATATTTTAGCATTTGCAAAGCGATTTAAAATTAGGGTTTATGAACTCATCTCTAGATCAAAAAGGAACGGTTTTGATTGGGTAGGAGTATATAGATAAAGTGAAACGGGGCACAGAGAATAAAAATGGTGAAATAAATAAGCGTCAACACGTGACGTCAAAAGCATAAACAAGAGTCAAACAATGGCAGCTTTTATCACGTTCACGTTATCATTCTGTTTAAGTAATTCTCTTTATCATCTTTCTAAATTTACTTTACTTTTTCTTACTCCAACACTTTAAGCAATTAATACAAAAAAACGTATCTTGCTAAAAACAATTAACAAAATTAATAAATAAAAAACACATAACTTCTCTATATGATAACTCATTTGTGGCACATCTATTAAGAATTAAAATAGAAAATATATAATAACACATACTCTTGTTAACAAATTACATAAAGAAACTTAACTAAACTTGCTTAATCTATTTTGAAAAACAATCTTGCAATTATTTCCTTAATAATTTGTCATCTAAACTTAGAGAAATCTAGATTTTTCCTGAAATAACTCATGTGACCATAAAAAGAAATAAAAAATATAGTTTTCATTATCATACAACTTGCAAAACCTAAATTATTATAATAATTTGTAACGTTGGTCCAACTTCAGATATCTTATTTTGCAATTAAATTGTTTCGAAAGGACTTGGAGCTTATATAAGTAATGGTGTTGTTTTTTATTTTTTTTACACAAGAAGTGAATTTTATTAAACAATGATGATAAATTGGTAGTAATTAGTATTTATTTTATTACTAAACTTTTTAAAGTTAATGAGTTAAAAAAGGAAGGAATTACAAATAATATTAAGCATAAATCATGATTATGTTTTTTTAAATATTAAAAACCTAAATTAATTCCTAAACATTAGTAAAATACATTAACATATAAACTAAAATAGTTACAAACATTTATGTAAAGAATTTTATCGTTACAAAATTTATTTAATTGAAAAAAAATGGCATATCTGAAGAGCGTAGTAGTGTTGTCCAAGAAAAATGTATGATGAAAAGTTATAAAAATTTAACATGAAATGGTTTATTCTCATTGTCAATGAAGAATGTAATACAAAGGTGAAGGACAGCTTTAGGACGTAGGGTTCAGATGCATACTTAAAAAGTGGGAAACTTCCGTTCATTCTTTCTTTCTTTTTTTAATTTTTCTTCTTTGTTGTTCTGCAAGATCTAATAGTTATGATAAAAATTAAAAAATACATAAAGGAATTTAAAAATGTTAAGTCTTATATATAAATATTATGATGAGAACATTAAGATTTAATATTTTTTAAAATTTTTTAATTGTGATAACTTTTTTCATTTTTATTCTATAAATATTCTTAATTTAGTTCATTTTTGTAAAATACGACTCAATGTAATAATTTTTGTAAAATTAATGGTGATTTACACATAATATTTTATGTTTTAGTGTTGGTATTGTATGTTCAATTTATCTACCGTCAACATTAATTAATCACGTGTCATTTATTCATATTAGAACATTATTATTGTAATATAGTTTGACGTATATTAACTTTTTTTTCTCTAAAAGATTAAATTAATTTAACATCATTAAAAATAGTGAAATAAAATTAAAAAATTATTATATTAATAAAATTATAAAAGACTATTAAATTTAAAATTAATTAAATATAATAAAATATATAAAAATATTAAAAAAACATTTACATGCATCACTGTGATTTGACATTTTCAATTTTTTTCCATGTTCAACTTTACCTTAAAAAAATCATTATTATTCATTTAAACGAATAAAAGCTTCATAAATGAGTGTAGTAGTTAGTTGTTATATGTTGTGAGGATGATGAATCTAATAAGCACTTGGTTTAATATTTAAATTCCCAAATTCACTTTTTATATGTAGAAATTATTCAAACTAGTCTTTACCTTAAAGGCAAATCATAAATTTTATTTAAATTTAAACTAATTTCAAGTCAAACACACCCTTTAAGATAAAATTCTCAAAAGAAAAATAAATCCACTCACTTCAAAATTAAAACTCTAAATAGGTTAATCCATTGTAACCCAAAATAACTATATATACTTTGGAATCATACTTAACTAAAACAGCATTTAGTATTGAGACTTTAGGTCTTTCAATCTACCTTTAGATTTTCTCAAATTGCCTTTGAAATGCATGTAATAAAAATGTCCTTAAAAATATAATAATAGTTTCTGCTGTGGCTTTTAAATTGTTGTGGTGTGTTCAACCCAAGCTTCATTACTACCTACCTAACTAGTTTATGTGCTTGACTCCAATAATAAATGAAAAGTTATCAAACACCAACCTCCCAGCTTTTCAAACACAATTATGGTTAACAAAATTTAAATTTGCAACTTTCACCAACTTAGTAACTCCAGCTTCCAATTTACTCAAGAGCCAAAATTGGAAATTAACCTTTTACAGATAAATTTGGAATATAATGTTAATTTTTTACCCTTTTGGAACAATTCTTTACTTGTAACCTCTAAAAAAGAGAATTTCTTGTCAAAATAATTGAAGTTTAACTTTGACAACTTCAGATTAATAGATTTGTTTAATATAAGAAAGAAAGAAACCTATTAAAGTATTGGTATATCACAAATTATTGTAAATTCAAGAAAATTTGAGCAAATCCGACGTGGCATTATTGGATTGGACAGAAAAAAACAACCTAATTCTGTCCAACAGTTATTGATGGGATCTGAAATGAAAAGCATATGAGAGGGACACGTGTCATAAAACGAACGGTGGAAGAACAGGAAACACGCAGAATTGGTGAACCCACCACACGCAATTCGAATCACCCCAGCCACAACAGTACAAAGTACAAACAAGTCAAGTGCGTTCTATTTTTATAATCCCACTAAAATGCGCTGGTGAGGCGCAGTGCGCACCCCGCTGTTCGGTTTTGCTTTCCACGCATGAGGAGTGCGTAGTGCGCACTTTGCGTATCGAAGTCCAACTCCTTCTTCTTTTTCTTCTTCTCTCTCTTCAGTAGTTAAACTGCGTTGACTGAGATAAATCCTTCACTTTTTTCGCCTCTTTCCTTTCTCTTTATTATTATACCTCACCGCACCGCCAACGTTCGCCGGAATATCCTCACCGGTATTTTTTTTCCGATATTTCCGTTATAGCTTGTGCTTCTCGTTTCCCTTGGTACGCGAAGTACCTTCTCTGTTCGGTTATTTTTGTCCAACTAGGGTTTCGGAAACCCTAGCTGTTGTTGTTGGTGCTATCACTGCTCCATGAGTCTGGGACGAACCTTGTTGGAGTTATTCAGACTCACCTGGTTGAGATAAAAAACGGCGATTTTACTCTGCGTTTTGGTGATTTTTTGAATATGAAGAGATTGAGGTCGAGCGATGATCTTCACTCATACGGCGGCGACAAGAATAGCAATGGTTGCAAGGATTCCGGTAATCTGAACCGTTCGTTTTCGTCGGCTCAGCGGAGTTTCTATTACAAGGCCGATAATGCACGCAAGGGTTTGGTCTCGTCGTCGTCGTCCCGGTACGAGAGGGATCGGGCGGGTGAGGAGGATCGGGAGGGTTCGAGGGTGGTTCGGAAGAGATCTGAGCACGATTTCGAGGGATTTGATAGGAGGAAAGGGTTCGATCGGTACAGAGAGAGTGATCGGAGTTTGATGCACCGGTCGGAGAGTTTCTGCAGTGGTGGGTCGCGGCGGGATCAGTTTCCGAAGGGTTTTCGGTCGGAGAGGGAGAGGTCGCGGAGGGAGGGGAGTGTGTCGTCTTGGCGGAGAGGGTTGAAGGATTTGGATGAGAGGGAGAGGGTGGTGCGTTCGCCCAAGGGTTTGAGGGATGTGAAGTCTCCGTCTTGGTCCAAGGATTCTGTTTCGGAAAGCGAGCAGTCTAAGAAGAGATCTTCTTCTCCCAGACCCTTCAGAGAGGGTACCTCCAACAAGTCTAAGTCTAAGTCTCCCACTTGGTCTAAGGATTCTGTTTCGGAGAGCGAGCAGTCCAAGAGTGTTGAGGTGAAGAAAGCTGAAGAGGAGTTGTTGCAGCAGGTTCAGAGTGGGAGTAGTAGTGAGATGGAAGAAGGGGAGCTTGAACCTGAGCCCCAAACGGAAATGGTTGCTCCTGCGAGTGAGAACTTGCCCCCCTCTGTTACTTTGGAGGCTGATGAGAAGCAAGTTCAGAAGAATGAATGCCACCCCAATGATGATGACACTGATGCTATCATGGATGAGAGACAGGAGTTGTCGACTAAGGAAGAAGTGAAACCTGAGGAGGAGGTTGGTTGTGAGGTTAAGGATGCAGAGAAAGAGGCTGATAAGATACCGGATATTCAGGAGGATACCACTGAGAAAATGGCTGTTACTGAAACTGAACCTGGTTCTGTGGGGAATGGTAATGACGATAAAAGAGATGAGTGTTTGGATGTCGGTGCTGAGTGCGAGGAGGAAACAAAGAAGGGTGGGGATGTGGAGAAGGAGAAGGTGGTGTTGAATGCAGACGAGTCTAAAGAGGACAAGGATGTAGATCTCGGAACCAGCACGGATGTTGTCAAACCTGAGTTCAATGATGGAGTATCAACAGAAAATGAAGTCCCCAAGGAAGTGGACAGAGAAGTGACGGTGGTGGGTGTGGTCAACAATGTGAAGGATAAGGGAAAAGGAATTTCTGTTGCACTTGCGCCTCCTACTGATGTTGCTCATTCTTCGGATGATGGCGTGTGGATGGACAGAGGATCGATGGACCTCCCAACGTGTTCTGTTGATGTTATAGAAGGTCCAAGCACAAGAGGATTTGAGTTGTTCTCCAGATCCCCTGTTAGGAAAGTGGAAAAAGTGGACCACTCGGTTCTCAACAAGAACAAGGATGACTTGGAGCAGCTTGATCTTACTCTTAGCTTGCCGAATGTTTTGTTACCTATTGGTGCTCATGAGACTGGAGCTAATGAAACAACATCACAAGCCCCTGGATCCCCCAGTCAAGCACGGAGTGTGCAGTCTTTAAGTAATACATTTTACACCAACTCAGATGGTTTTCCTGCATCAATGTCCCTTTCAGGTTCCCAATCATTTTATCACAATCCAAGCTGTTCTTTGACAAAAAACTCAGTGGACTATGAACAATCTGTTGGCAGTCGCCCTTTGTTCCAGGGAATAGATCAGATTTCCCAGGGGTGTTGGCAAGGTCAGTCTCAGAGTGATCCTAAACAGAAAGAAGTTCCTTTTGGTCAAAGAACCTCCGTCAATGGAAATGGCTCCCTTTTCCAGTCTCAGACATCATGGCGTGTTTTAGACAGTCAAGCTGTGAAGGGTCAACCTTCCAGAGTTCTGGAAGGAAGTTCGAAAATTGCTGGTGGACTTGATAGGCAATTGAGTTTCCACAAGCAGTTTTCAGGGCAATCAAGACGCCATGACGATGTTAGATCTCCACCACAGAGTGTTGGGTCTCATGATATTGGATCAAATTACAGCTTTGAGAAAAAGAGGGAGGTTAGAGACAGGGGTAGTGGTAGTCTGTATCGAACTACTAGCCTGAAGGAACAAGAACAACTTATGATGGGTGGAGCTGATTTCGTTGAGACAATCATTGCAAGAATTGTTTCTGAACCTGTTCATGCAATGTCCAGAAAATTTCATGAAATGACAGCACAGTCCATAGCATGTTTGAAAGAGGGTATTCGTGAAATCATGCTGAATGCTGATAAGCATGGGCAGATACTCGCTTTCCAAAAAGTTCTTCAGAACAGGTCTGATGTAATCATGGATGTTCTATTGAAGTGCCACCGAGTGCAACTGGAAATTTTGGTTGCTTTGAAAACTGGTTTAACTCATTTCCTTCACTTAGACAGCAGCATTTCGTCTTCTGAGTTGGCTCAAATTTTTCTGAACTCAAGGTGTAAGAATCTTTCATGTCGAACTCAGTTACCCGTAGATGAATGTGATTGCAAGGTTTGTGCGCAGAAGAATGGTTTTTGCAGGGAATGTATGTGCCTTGTGTGTTCTAAGTTTGACAATGCCTCAAATACATGTAGCTGGGTTGGATGTGATGTTTGCCTTCACTGGTGCCATACTGACTGTGGATTACGGGAATCGTATATTAGAAATGGGCATGGGACAAAAGGGATGGCTGAAATGCAGTTTCACTGTATTGCTTGTGACCATCCTTCTGAGATGTTTGGCTTTGTCAAAGAGGTTTTTCATAATTTTGCAAAAGAATGGTCTGTTGAAGCCCTTTGCAAAGAGCTTGAATATGTGAAGAGAATTTTTTCTGGTAGCAAGGATATGAGAGGGAGACAGTTGCATGAAATTGCAGAGCAAATGCTGCCAAGGTTGGCAAATAAGTCTAATCTTCCTGAGGTTTTGAGGCACATCATGACTTTCCTTTCGGGTAAGAAACAAATTTTTTCCATGATTACACACTTAGACTGTTCTGTTTTATTTATGTAGGCTAAATTTTGCTGTACGTAAAATGTTTGCATTAAGCTCTCATTTCTGTACATGGAAATTTATTTGATGAGTGAACTGACTACTAGTAATTTAGAACATCTGACATTGAGTATACGTGAATCAAGATAATCAGACTTTCCATAGTCTTTGTTCAATATTGGTTGTGTTAAAATTTTCTAACCAATGCTGAAGGACTTGTCACCTGTACTCCAATTTCTATAATAGTTAAAACAAGGATAAATCATGTGAAGCATACCTTTCTTTGCATAATATTGGATGAAATCGTTATTGTTAATGAAGGTCATCCTTTATATCGGAATGGCAGTGATGAAAATATTTTAGTTGTCAGATTAAATTTTGACTAAAAGTAAAAAAATCTAAGTATGAGTCGTTTATTTTTGCTGTAGAAAGTCATGCTGTTTAACCTGGTATGTTTTGGAATTTGCGGAAACCATTTTGTATTGAATGTAAGACCTGGGGAAAATGTGATGGTGTTATAGGATATGAGATCTATGCAAAATTTAAGATCAGATAGTACAGATATTTGGTCATGCTATTTCCTATGTTTTATTTTGTTGAGCATTGATTTTCTTTTGACGTTTGCATAACTAGTTTTTGTGAAAGGTGAACTGTAAGGGTGTGTATTTACATGCGATATGGTCATTGCAGATGGTGATTCTTCCAAATTAGCCATGACAGCAAACTTTCCTGGGAAGGAGCAAATTAAAGAAAACAATGGAGTAGCAGGGCCTAGCCAGGAAGCAGCTTGGATGAAATCTATTTATTCAGAAACACCTCTGTTAGAAAGGCCTGCGAATATCCTTCCTACCTTTGACCAGAATGATAAAAGAACTCTTGCGCAAGAGTTGCAGATGAGTAGCATCCAGAAGGACTACTGTTTTGACGAATTGGAGAGTGTAGTAAAAATTAAACAGGCAGAGGCTAAAATGTTTCAATCACGTGCTGATGATGCTAGAAGAGAAGCTGAAGGGTTGAAGCGCATTGCCCTTGCAAAGAATGAGAAAATTGAGGAAGAATATGCCAATCGAATTGCCAAGTTGCGATTGACTGAGACCGATGAAATTCGTAAACAAAAATTTGAAGAAGCCCAAGCATTAGAGAGGGCACATCTGGAGTATTTGAACATGAAAAGGAGAATGGAGACAGACATTAAAGATCTGTTATCCAAAATGGAAGCTACTAAAATGAGCCTTGCCATGTGATCAGATAAAAAAAAAATCTAGAATAGTACTTTCAGGTAAATGTATTATGTCCGATCCTGAAATTTGTAGGTTCTGATGCCACCACCTTATTTGTGTGAGCTACTTTAGTCCTGATCCGTAGTTGTATCTATTTGTTGTTGTAGTTCATTTTGTTTTTAAGCTGCTAACCAAAACCTGTAGAGTTCATCACAGCAGTTTAGTCTTATGAAACAATATCAGTTATGAAAGCAAGTTAAATAGATTATCATCCAAATGCACTTACAACAATGTCCAGCATGTAGACGGGTCTGCTGTACACTGTACAGGCTCTTTTATTCTGAGTGTCAGCAGACGAGATTATGAATTATAACATTGGTGATTATTGTACCTTCAACGATGCTATCAACTCATGACTTCATTAATGTTGTATCTAGTCAAATGATGATGTCATGTTTATCTCTACACCAGGGCGAGCCAGCTGGACCTTTTACACTTTCTGATGTTTCATGTTCATGGTAGTTTCATGGGTCTTTTTTGAACTTGAGAAATTTAAGTGCTTAATCAGTGGATACATACATGTTTGGATAAGTTTGCAACAAGTCCTTTTGAGAGTTTTTCTATTGGAAATATAATTTCTTTTCCAGTGGAGAAGTTTTCTGAAATTCTTTTTAACATTGTATTCAAATAGGTCCTAAATGAAAAACCAGCTGTCAATCCTGTGTGAGAGGTAGTGGGGGTGGGGGATTATGCATCTTTTCCACTTATCAATACTCTTACAGGTTTATAATTTTCATCCTATATGTGTATGTTAATAAAAGGAGCAAAAAGAAACAGGAATAGTTCTGGTGCGTGAAATTCTTAATTGTTTATTTATTGTCTATTATATTCGATTGACCGTGAAAAACAATAATGAAATATAAATTAAACTATGAATTCTATCTTAGCATAAAGTTAAATGGAGAAAAAGGTGAGGTGGTGTAAATTTAATACAAGTTTTATATTCTGTGGACACTTTATGTGCGTAGAGGCTGGACTGCATAAGAAGGGAGAAGAATATGCTAAACATTTGACCTTGCCAAAATAAAGAAATGTGCTACTGGGTTTTATCTTTCAATGGATTCAACTGCTCAATGATAACTAAATAATATCATGGTTGACAAAACGCAGTAGTTGTTGAAAACTTCTATTTAAATAAACTTATTTGTAATTGTTTCATTTTTTTTAAAGTGTCGTGAGAAACTTATCCTAATAAACTCGTTCTTATTTTAAGTATTTGACGAAAATAGATTTTCTATTTGATATTTTAAATCCATTCATCTTTTGGCGCATCTGAAACATAAATTTGAATATTATAGCAATAATGTTGTAAGTGTGATACTAAAGAAACAATTGGTTCCGTTTATTAAAAAACTCGAGATATTTCTCTTTGGTTTTCAGATCGGAAGGATCTGGCGAGTTAAAAAACAAAAAACTCCTCAAAAGAATACTGCAGAATAAAATAGAAGTTTCATTCACCTTCTCCACGCAACCTTCCACAAATGCAAATATAATTATCATCTTAAAAAAATAATTAAGTAATGATAATGACTTAAAATATTTTTTATGTTTGAATTTAAAATACTTTATCTTAAACTATTTTTAATACTCGAAACACGGATTAATTGATGGCAATTATCAGACTCTAAGATCCACAGGGAACTAAAGATGGGGTGAGAGTTTGGAAAAATATAAATAACCATTTGCAGTTTGCAGTGCAACATTTCAGTATAAAAAAACAAATAACAAACAATCAAGCACAAAGAACGTAGAAAAGTTTTGAAAAGATCAACAATATATGACCATATTTCAAAAAGAGAAATATATTTAAGCATAAAACAAATTAGTTAAACAAAAAAATATAGGTTTATTTTTTTTTTCTAATTCCAAATTAGGGATAGATTTTTCGACAAATATGAGTATAGAACAGTTATGATGGGATACTTTTCATTGTAAAATGTTCAATTCATTTCCCACAAATATGTATTAATGCTTTTAACAAAGATTGGATACCAAGAACTTTTTGCCTATATTTTTCTTCTTCCTAGTCATATATATAATTTATTTTTTTATGTATATTTAAATATGATATATTATTTATTTATAGGTTGTCAAATCCACGATACTGTGGAAGTCTTTCTCTGAACTACTATATATAAAGAATAACTGGCTTTTAAACACAATTTAAGAACATTAATCTAAATAACAACCTAAGGATATTATTTTAAAATTGCATGAGAATTGTCTTTCAATAGGAAGAAATGACGTTATATGATATTAAAATAAAAACATTACATGATAGTACAAAAGTAGAAATGGTAAAAATATATTTTTAATCATTGGATTTTATATGAGACAACATTAAATCAAAGTAGTTGCTTTATGAAATACCAATATCATAGTTTTAATACAAATATTTACACACGTTAAACATTTTAAAGTTAATAATAAACTTAAATGTCATCTACAATGTAGGATGGAGATTAATCCCTTCATCTTAATGTCATATAATATTTACATTTCTATATTACCGTCTTTAGAATTTATATTTGTATATTTGTATATTAATCTCAGCATATCGGATACAACATTTTGGTCAAGAAAATAAAATTTATTACAAAAATAAAATTACTTGGTACTTATTTAAATAATTAAAATATTTAATAAAGTACGCTAAATGTTTTATGATACTGTTTCAACACACTTACAGAATTAAATTTTGATCAGATTCCATGTTCATCCCCTTGAATATTTTAAAGTCTATATGATTTTATATGACAAAACAAACTTGCAACTCACTGCACAGATTGAAATAGCATGGAAAGAGGCGAATTTTCAGCAACGTGTGCTCTGCTGTTACACCATAAAACTGAGTAGAGCTCCATCTTCTGATCTTGCACACTAACACTCTTCTCTTCCTTAACAACCTCACTTCTTGCACATTCACATTTGCTTGTTTAGGTGGTGAGAATGTCACTCACATTCATATTCACACTTTATCTGGCTATGCTATGTGCTGCTTCAGCCTTTGCAGCAGTTCAACACAGGTTGCCAGAAGGTAATGCTCTCTTTTGATAACATTTCATACATTCTAATTCTGATTACTAAATTGTGTTATATGTGTTTGATTCTGATACATGACATACTCTACTATTTTCACATGTACTAATATTTTGTGCTTGTTTTTTGTTTTCTGGCAGTTTACCTCCAAAATGGTAACTTTGAGGAGAAGCCAGACCGCAGATACCTCAAGAAAACTAGACTCATTGGGAAGTATGCTCTTCCAAAATGGGAGATCAATGGTCATGTTGAGTATGTCTCAGGGGGGCCACAACATGGAGGCATGTACTTCCCAGTTAGCCATGGAGTGCATGCTGTGAGGCTTGGAAATGAGGCCTCAATCTCACAAACCATAAGGGTCAAGCCTGGGAAGTGGTATGCTCTAATTCTAGGAGCCTCAAGGACTTGTGCTCAAGATGAGGTGTTAAGGATCTCTGTGCCTCCACAGTCTGGAGATGTTCCTTTGCAGACCCTTTATAGCCTCAATGGTGATGTTATTGCTTGGGGATTCAGGGCCACTTCTTCTGTAGCCAAAGTGATACTCCACAACCCTGGAGTTCAAGAAGACCCTGCATGTGGTCCTCTCTTGGATGCTGTTGCTATTGCTCAGTTCAACCCTCCAAAGCCTACAAGAGGTAATAATCAAACGTGTCACATTACTTATATGATATCTGTTTGCAACATAAAATAATTTGTTAGATCTTATTGTCTTGCTTGGTTATCACGTATAATGTTTGAAATCCTACGTCGATTAGAGACGAGATCTTTTAATAGTTTATAAGTGAATGTAAATCTCACCTTACAAGCCAGTTTTGTAAGGTTGAGTTAAACTTAAAGTCTATTAATGATGTATAACAAGTTGTTATCTTTATGCTCATTGCTGCAATTCACTTTGTATGATGAACTTCTGATTTGAGATGTTGATAGTCCTAGCTAATCTTAATGTGACCTTTAAAAATCGAGTTTTTTGATCTATGATAATACTTGATTATGCGTTTTCCCTGTGCCTTTATCTGGGAGTTGTGTTTTGCTTATTTGGGTATCTAATAAGACTAATACAATTTGATCTGTTGCAGCTAATTTGGTTAAAAATGGTGGCTTTGAGGAGGGTCCATTCCCTATTTTCAACTCTTCATACGGTGTTCTGCTCCCTCCCAAACAAGAAGATCTTGTGTCTCCACTACCTGGTTGGATGATTGAATCCCTCAAAGCCGTGAAGTTCATAGATTCAAAGCATTTTAATGTCCCATTTGGACATGGAGCAATAGAGCTTATTGCAGGCAGGGAAAGTGTCATTGCCCAAATTCTCAGAACAGTTCCCAACAAAGTCTACAACATGAAGTTCACAGTTGGAGACGCCAAAAATGGTTGTCATGGATCAATGATGGTTGAAGCATTTGCAGCCAAAGATACCCTCAAAGTCCACTTCAAATCTGAAGGAAAGGGAAGATTCAAGACTGTGAGCTTCAAGTTCAGAGCACTTGAAAACAGAACCAGAATAACATTCTACAGCTCTTTCTACCATACAAGAATTCAAGACTACGTATCTCTTTGTGGCCCTGTTATTGATCAAGTTATAGTGTACCCTTTTGCCTAAGCACTGTTTCTACGAAACATAGTAATTATTTGGATTTTTCACTGTATGTGGAGATGAAAAATATTTTCCTTTTCTTCCTGTAATAAAAGGGAATGAGATCAATTTCTAAGCTCATAACAAACCTCAATAAGATAGTGTTTCTTTTTGTAATATGAACACAGCACAACTAGTATAATATTTTCCCTCCATGCCTCCTTAAATGCATGTGCTAAGGCATCTAATAGCATAACTTAGCATCCAATACCAGTGCTACGAATATTTTATTCTAAGCAGACTTCAGAAAACATAGAACACTGCCTGCATCATAAAGGAAGTTCGGAAAGATCATAAATGCGTACTTGTGACCAAGCATGTGACCAAAGAAACACAAAGTTAGATCCAAGGAAGACATATCCTATTCTGAAATAGTTTGAGTACAGTCAAATGAATAAATGGATGGATAAATTAATCTATGTATTTAGGAGTTATTTATTCCCCATGTTTCGCTAATTAAAGAACAAAAAAAATTAGAATTGCATGTGGAATTTGTCACCATGAAGTGCATAGTGAGGATCTATACTATCAGGTTTCTGTGTCACTTGTAAAATAACCCATCTTTGTGTCACATGAATAGTTACTATACCCCTAAAAAAGTAGGCAAATTGCATTTATCTTATCACTGTTTACAACTATGTTTGCTGATCAAAAGAAAAAAAAAAAAACTGTTTAACACTATGTGCAATTATTTTATCCAAATTCCTAGTGCCTTCACATCTCATCATGCACATGAATTCAGGAAATGCATCTAAAACTTTAAATGCAAAATCATATGCAGATGCCTAAGCAAAGTGTATCAAAGGCAGAACAAATTCTTGGTATGTTCTGCCAGCATTCCAAAATCTCATGAAACAATCTGAATTTTTCATATTCCAACCACCTTCCTCTTCATATGTCTCTACCTACATAAGTACTGGGATATGCAATGATTTTAGTCAGTACTTACTACTTAGTATACAAAAAGATTTCAAAAGCTTCAGTTCATGACAAACTCTAGTTAACTATCACAAGCTATTTGCAACAAATAAGTACAACAATCTTTCATTATACTTGTAGTTGTGTACATAACCCAAACTTTTGGTCTCAACCCTCAAAATCCGTTTAAAAATAGGCGAGGGACAGTAAGTAAAATTCACACTAGCAAGTAACCTTAACCAATTTGTGAATCAAACTAATTTCAAGGAAAGATACACTTGTTTCAGCCCAATAAAATTGTTGTCCAAAACAAGGTCAGATAATTACAACAGTGGTTACACGGCAGCGAAGCGAATCAAGTACCCACTTCTGGCACTCAACTCAAACGGGTCAAATTTCAAGGCTTTTTCCCCTGATCAACCAACACTTCAAGCAACCCATTTCAAAAGACTCCATTTTTCCACCATGTGCTCTGAAAAATCTTTAACACAACCCCGTTTGCAGTGATTGATGTTCTTCCTCAACGTGACCCTCTACTTTCCCACACCCCTCCTTGGGATTCATCTTGTGCTCAAGTGTGACAAAAGCAATAACGTGATGCCGAGGGTACCCACAAGGGAAAAATCGAAAATTTCGATTCTTGCATAGCTTGAAGTGAAGCATCTAATCGGAGATAGCATGGTCGTGCCAGCAGAGGAGCATGGCTATGCAGCGTCCGAATATGTAGAAGCGCGTTTTCTGCTGCTTCGCCACCATGAAGCACCGTTTCCGAAGACTTGTTTTCCGGCAAGGTTGAGAGAGAGCCATGTTAAGGTACGATGAATGAAACTAAAACCTTAAAGGGTGTTTTGCACTTTGCAAAGAATGCCACATTAACCGAACCACCTTAGTTAGTTTTATAGAACATGTTGGGGTCCACTCGTTGGTTCAGTAATACTCCGTTCTCTCTTTTGATCCTCAACTTGTTTAGGGGCCCACTTTTCTACGTTAATGTCGATTCACCATGCATTATGCTGTGATTTTCATGTCACCATCATTATACTGTACGCCAGTATTATACCTTACGCGTATGAGAATATTAAACCACCAATTTCAAACCCTATTTTAACAAAGATTGCTTTCGGCATTACTATTTTATGTAAGTTGACACAAAAAATCCTAAATGGAGGGACATGCACCGATTGATAAAAAAATGAAATCTTTACACGAAAAAGGTTACAGTTAATTAATGAAACAATTTGGTATAAAATAAAAGTTTAATTTTAGTTAAAGAAAACAACACTAGTTATAATCATGGTACCGTGTCCAAATTTTATAAGGAAAAAAAAAAAGACATCTTTTTGAATCCAATGAAAGACCCAATTGCCATTTGAAATATAAAAAAGAAGTAAAAGAAAAATTTGCATGCTTTTTATTACATACATTGAGTTCATAGGATTCTAGAAGGACAGAGAAAAGAATACAAAATGGTCAAAAAGAGAGTGGAGAAAGTTGCATTGATGACAAGGCGATTCCATAAGCAATTAGAAAGCGTGGATAAATGAAAAATGAGGAGAATCCTGTGGCATGGTATGGTAGGTTATGGAATATGAATTGATTATTTATTCCATGGAATAATAGAATAATGGATGGTGTTAGGAAATTTCCTTTCTATATACACCTCCCCACCCAACCCAGGTGGCATTATCGTCGTTATACATATATCCAAATCACGTTTTTTTAAACAGCAAATAAAAGAAGAAGAATAGAACTTTGACTGTAGCAACTATGGGATGAAGTGTAGTTTGTGGTCACTGCTCACTTTGGCGGCACAAAACAAGATGTCGGCTACTTCATTCGAGATAAGATTGAATTATTGAATATGCCTAGTCACCCTCAACCCTTCCCATTACTATTTGCACCATCAGGATGCTTGGAAGTGGAAGATTAAATATTGTCATCAAATAAATTATGCTGACTCAATTTATCTTTTAGCAACTTTGTTCAACTTGTTTCTTTATTTATTATTAGTGTATAAATGTTAGTTGAAACCTTACCTTAATTAATCAAATCGAGTAACCTATTAATAACAAGAATATGAAAAAACATCTTAAGATTTTAAATGGAGTTATTTTTTTTTTTCATAATTAACCCGTTGTTCATGGTTACATATGTTTTCAGTGTTTGTTTTTCTTGAATTGTCAATAATATTCTCGATACATCAAATCTTAAGTTTATTAGAACTCTATATAGTCATCCTTTTATCATATTATGATTTATCCTATTATATATATAAACCCACTGTTTTTTCTTAAATGACTCAACGAGGCTTCTAGACTTTACCCTATTTAAATTCCACAATGACGACTGTGTATTAGTCCAACCGCCCAAAATAATACTTAGTATCTTATTAGGTGGCTATTTTCTTGTCTGTGTTTGATTTTACGTTAGTTAGTGAAAGAGACGTCTAATTTTGTTCGGTATCGCAAAGGAAAAAACACCTAGGAATTAAAGAAATAGTAATAATTTTTTTTGTTAAAATAAACTAAACATAAAATTTTATAATCCTTTTGTTAAACTCGATCCATCTGCCAGTGTTTGCCTGCGGATTCGAGTATGTTTTGGCTCGACAACTTTCCTCTAAGAGAAAGATGGAACAGAAATCCACGCATTTATTAACATGTCAAATCTTAGAAAAGTAAACGAACTTTTAATGCTGTTAAGCTTGATAGGCTTAAGGCTCATGATGTGATAACACTCAAAAAGTTGAAGTATGTACCTTATACTTTAAACCCGGAGCTTATATCCCGTCACAAATAGGTTTTATCACTGCATGACTTCCCATTGAAAATAAAAGAAAGCAAGTATTGGATTGTACAGTAACTTTCATTCTACGTACTTTATAATAATTTTACTTTTCTTTTGCTATTATCCAATAGTGACTGCACATTTATTTACATAATTTTCTCAGTCCCGTGATTTAATAATAACAGGCTAATTCTTTACAACTAGTTATACTTGTTGCCATATAAGTAACAAGTAAACCAACTATCCTTTTCTATGGCTACTATCCGATAGCGACTACACATCTACACAATATTATTTGAGTCCCATGAATTAACAGGCCAAGTCTCTTCAACCAGTTATACCTGTTTGCAGAGAAGTAACAAGTGATTGAACTTAGGTCCTGCAAAAAAGGAACAGTAAATCAAATTACCATCAGAGAGCCAGAGCAAAACAAAGCAGATAAACATGAAGCCAAAACAAATACCAAAAAAGTAGATCCAGTTTGATCAACGTCAATGGTCAAAATGTAAACATTACTGTTTTTGGTGATAATATTTGTCCAGCAGCATCTCTGAATACTCTCCAAAAGTAAGGGCAGCATTTGATGGAATAAGCTGGAAAAGAAATGATAAAAATTCAGCCCATAAGCCCGTTCTTGACATTAGAAACAAGGCTTACCTTATTTAATATGAATGAAGCAGCTGGTTCGGGCCGTATCATCTACATGCCGAAATTATACCATACAGAATGCTAACTTCACAGATTTCAAAGTGAGATGGATTTGTAGTTGTTAAACGGTTATGTCACATATGATATTGCAAAAGTCACTCCGTTACTTCTCTTTCTTTTAATGTCATCCTTTACTAATTCAAATCTCATATGGTGAGTTATTTCAAGCTAAATATGAAGAATTATCATGACCTCAAGAATAATACATACCTCTTTATGAATGTGAACTTCCTCGGGAAAATTGAGTTTTTCATCCCTGAAAATCATAATTATTGACACATTATTATAGAATTGATCACTGACCTGAGATTCCCTAATGTTCCACAGAAGATAGCTCCTGACAATTTAAGCAACAGAACAGTCTAGCTTTATTTTTCAGACTTGGGAGAGCATACCAGTCCGGTTGCATGAATAATGCAAATGTCGAGCGCTCAATACCAAAAGACTTCTCCCCCTTGGGAGCCTAAAAGTATCATAACATTCACATTTTATTACAAAAGACTGTTTGTGGAAACCGAACAAAAAAGGAAACGCTGGAGTTAAAGAAATTGCATTTGGGTATATCAAGAGTCTAGACTAGATCAAGCTAGAATCGAAGTTATACATGAAAGGTGATAGATGCCAAATATATGGGGAACACTAGGAAAATTCTTTAAAAATTTATATATAAATATTAATGAATTAATCAATAAATATTTGACATCTACGTTTTTTTGTTACAGCATGGGCATTAGGCACGTATCTGTTTATGTATGATTGAGTAGACCTCCAAGCAAACGCTATCTAATATTCAAAATACCAGCATCCCATAACTTTCTTCTAAAATAAACTTTATAAAGCATTATTCGGTAAATTGCAAAATCACTGTAGAAGAACACCAGGAGAGATATAATTATGACATCAACTATTAGCATGTGTACAAGCAATCGATGATGCAAAGCATGAAAACAGAAGGAATATATAAAACAAATTCAACAGGATGACCATGACATTCTACATGTCTATTATAAAAAAGGGACGATATAAATATGTTTGTCATTGGAATTTTTAAATTACCTGAACGCAATGAGGTGTTGCACAAAGATAACTTCCAGAAAGTATTTCAGTGGTTTCACCAATTTGGTATGCTATATCATCTTCTCCAAAGACAACCTATAATATAGAATAAACAATGACTAAATGCATTATACTGATTCACTAAAAGTCTAAGCTTCGAATTTGCTACAATTCAAACAATGATTTAATTATTTTGAAGTCAAGGAATATTTCTAGCAACTCACGTGTTATAAACTTTTTCATTATATGCTGTCATATGAATGGACATCTTTATCTACCAAAGGAAATATTTCTAGCAACATACTCTTTTGAACATGACATTATTGGATGAAATTCGTGAGAATTACTAAATCATGTAAGTCACTCACACTCCTTATTAAGAGTGTTTTACGGGCATTTTCCTATCTAAAACTGCGTCATCCCTATCTAAAGCATCTGAATACATTTCACAAAAAATTTCCAGTCCAAAATCGCTCAACACTGTCAAAAGAAAGGAGAGATTTAACCAACCCTTACCTGCCAAGAGAGGATGGGTCCTTCACATTGAAACATAGATAAACCAAGAACCAAATTTAATATTGCAATTATGTAATTTTTTAATCATTTATATAGCCAATGTTACTTGTAATTCTAGAAAAATTCATACTTTGACAATTTGATCACTTCTTGTTCGAATATAGAGGCCCGCACCACTATCAGGGCAAGACATTTCTACACCATCTCTCGTAAACATACCACAAGTTAAACCTACATATTGAATTGAAATGGAAATTAGGAAAATGATAGCATCTGAAGAACTATAATATTGTTACTCTTGGCAACAATTTAACTTCTTAATGTCCACGGACTTCTCTAGTTGACTAGGAAGATTATAAGAAGTTAATCTTAAACTGAATGAAAAAAAAATATGAGAGCACAACACATATCCTATAACAATAAACATATAAAACAACCTGTCAGTGAACCATGGTCAGTATGCCATCCACACCAAGAAGACAAAGAGTTACCATCTGGGTCTCTGTTAAACATCATTTGTTACTTGTTAATATATATATTCATGCATATGAACATGTATAACTAGAAATGTTTGTGCTGTTCCAAGTATATATAATTATATTAAACTCTAAAACTAAAATATACTCGAAACAGCATTTTGAAGTGAGCTGAAAAGCATTACGGTTCCAGGCCATAACCTAGCCCATAAGTAAGGATATCCATAAAAAGAAACGTCATGCCTTTTAAACAGCCATCAATATATAAGTGTTCTGCTACTAGCATCACATTCAATCTCCTTAACAACTATTATGTATAGAAAATGTTTACTAAGCTTACCTCAATTATCCCAGTCTTTTAGATTTCGAGACATGGCGATAATTTATTAGAGGTCCAACCCTCCACTAGGCCCCCTATAATCAGGGTTTAAACTAAAATAAGGATACCACTACAATAGCCAGTAGGATTGATTTAGTGATGAGGGGTTTTAGTAGGATTACATGGGATAATAAATTCAAACCACATTGAATGTTTTTTTTAACGTGATATCATTCAAGTTGAAATGATTTTGAAATAATAAAATCATATTCTAATTACATATTAATGTTAAAATAATTCAAGGTTTATTATTGTCTTGACTTTAATTTCACCAATTACAAAGAAAAAAATATAGAGAACATTTTTTATGACACAAATCTTATAACAAGCAAGGAGACAATTTATGACAGATTTACCCTTGCTGGGAAGGAAAATAATATAGCAAACGTCCTTTGTGACAGCGGGAGCGACGAAGTATTGATTCCAGACCTTCATCATCATGAGTTTTCATCCCTTTCGATACTGACAAGTTGTTTGAGTGTGACAATATGTTAGGACAGAGATAGACGTGAAAACAAAAGTACAAGGGGTTGTTAAGAGCAAAAAAAGAAACGGTGAGTGGCAATTGCCATGCCAGTGTGAGGTGAGGTTGCCCTCAACTTACATACTTTTTTTAGGCTCCCCTCCACTTACATACTCATCTTTAGGCTCTATCTCTGATAGAAGCTGGGTTTGGGTTTTTCACGATACACCCCAACATTATTGGATGTAAGTGGATAACACTGTGATATGTGACCCTTTTATTAGATATAGGATTTGCTCTTATACAATTATAGAATGTACTTTTATGCCTAACTTAATTCCACAATATTTACTTTTGAGGTGAGAGCTGCCCCACTTATATACTCTTTCCAAGCTATATCTCTAGTAAATGTGAGACTTGGGTTTTTCTCGTGAAAATTTTGCCAACCAACCTTACAAAATTTAAGGACGACTCCTAGCTTATAGAACAAGAGTGAGTGAAAAAGGAATAAAATGCATTTTGAGGTAACTTATGTCTAGTTTTGCTAAAAAAAAAAAGTAGTATTATACCCTTTAAAACAATTCCATGACATATCTAGGGATAAAAATCAAATCCTGTTATTTTCAAGAAAGAATCTCTAGACCAGATTAGTATTATTCCTATTCAATGTAAAACCACTAAGAACTTCTATATTGTAAATAAGTCTCTTCAACTAGTGAAGAGATCTTTACTTGACTCCGAAATAGGAAGACAGAAAATTAACTTTACAAGGAATGAATAAGCAAAAAAGTAGTCGGACTTCCCACAGGCAACAATTCGAATGAACTACAAAGCTAGGTGAATACCATAGGCAACAATGTCTTTGTCTAAATCCAGATAAAATAGTGCTTCTTGTCTTACCATATTGATCACAGTGATATGCCAACATCAATCCGACATCAAATATCAGCATGCCAAGTGCTTTGAAAGCTACACGTTGAAAATAAATAAATGATGAACTGCAACCAATCACTTTACCATCAAGAAGAAAATAAACCAAGACAATTTACAATCAGAAGTATGAATATCATGTTAATTTTCTAACTTTAAGTTCAGATTACATCAATGATTTATCCAGAAAGGATGAAAAGACTACAAGAAAATTACAAAGGAAATTGTTGGTGAAAATATCTTCAAGTTAGGAAGCACTCAGCTGCTCAAGACAATAAATAAGTAACCAATTATTGATTGTAAATCTTTTTACCAAGAATTCCCTTTTAGTAATGTTCAAAAGATTATACTCTGTCAAATATGAAATTTCTTTCAATACGTGTAAATTACGCTATGTAATGTTTCCAGTATCTACGCTAAACTCGTAAAGAGTCACAAAAAACTTACAAAATGTATATACGCAGAAAGAAACAACATACGTCGACTACTGGATTCTCAAAGGCATAACTTATCATCTATAATCATCATCTTATGATCATTCATGTAAAACTACGGGGAAAAAATTATCCATAAACACAGCATTATATATCTCCACAAATCCGGTAAACAAACTCAGCAAATACAAAATCAGTTCAGGCTTCAGGGCCTACCCACTTCAAGTTCCGGTAAAGTGTTCCTAGGCCATATATTTGATCCACAATATGATGGATACCTGCAGAAAACACAAATCCAAAGAAATGTGTGTGATTATAGACACAGAACTACTCGATATAATATGAATACCAGTAAGAAAGTAGGAAGGATAAGATGACAATAAAGAGAAACATAAACTGCATTGGTTATATATGATAAGTAAAAAGAACTTGTTCACTGAGGAGATAACTCGGTATTATAGTATCTTAAAATTTGGATTTAGATCTAATTCAATCCTACAAGACAGGCTTGAAGGTGAAGGGTTGTGTCCTAATTATATACCATATTTCAATATTATCTCTAATCAATGTGGGACTTATGTTTTTCCCAATTCACGTCCAGCATTATTGGGCTTGGTACATATATCAGATGGTGGGTGACTCCTGTAATAGATCTAGGGTGCTATTATAGAATTGGGATTTGGACCGAACTCTATATTAGAAAATTGGCTTATAAGGTGAAGGTTGTTCCAACTTATACACTGATGTTTTGTGACTGCCCCTAACCAATATGAGACTTAAGTTTTTCCCAATATGATAAATAAGGAAAAAAATTGAAAATTATATGATGTTTTCATCTATCATTACCGTTGTATCAAAGAAACCTCTGTTGTAGGTGTATCAAGTATAGGATTGGCATAGAAAGATCCCTTTAATATATCTGCACTCAGGGAATAAAAGAATTAGATAACAAAAATAGCCACACTTAATAAGATAACTTCTGGATTTTCCAAAATGCATGCAAGCAAGCAACTAGGCATCAGAATTCCCAAATTCAGATAAAAATTAAATAATATCATAAATATCATATACTTTAAGTTACTAACTACAATTACAGATCAGATTTTAATTTTGTGAAGACATTTAACACAAAAATCATTACTTTCTTTTGACAGAAGTCACTAACAGAGCATGCTTACCTTTTGATGCTGTAACCCATACAAATGGAAATCATAATTTCCTTGTCGAATGATCAAATAATATTTCAATAACCCAGCATCCTGACTCTAGAAATCAATACAACAATTTCTACAGTAACTACAGAAATAACTTGGACAAAGCTGTGTAGGATTCTAATTCGAAGCATCTGATTGGTAATGAACAAATCTGGTCTCCATATGAAACCATTCTGTGCTGAATAAAGCACATCTGCTCAACATTATCAACCAGAGGTTGCTTGCCTATTTTACAATCTAAGATCAAATATTAACCTGGCAAGGAATTCATAACCATTTACGTTGTCTTAGGTTTCCAGTATGGGTTTGTTCGAAGCATCAAAGTCCCAGATTGAATTTCATTCCAGAAGAAATGTTCATTTCCAAACTTCATGTACCACAGTTAAAAATTCCAAAAAAAAAAAGCGCAATGTAGCTTTAAACTTACAAATGAGCTGTGTGGAACTACATATGCCTTTACATTATGCATTGTGCATGTGAATGTATCTATATTTGTGTGCGATCATGCAAATACTACGACAAAAAAGTTGTCATGGCTATGCTATCACAGTTCACATAACGCTTTGAAAAGTACAACTAATGCATAATCACTATGTGATGTATCTATGTTTTACACGTTTTTTTACATCTTAAACTTCAAAAAATAAACCATTTCATATTTCTCACTGAATATTTTCAAACAAAACAGCCCTCTTCCTGATAAATAATTTGGAAGCACAGGATTACAAAAATAGCTCCTTTGTTTGTCCAGAAAGAAAATAGTTTATATTACAGAGAAAATAATTAAAATTATGGGCAGGACAAGACATCTCATATACAGAATAATCAAAATAGCAAAGAAATGTGGAGCAAGTTTTTCAAATAATTATGCATGTCCAAAATAGAACACACAGTAAATAGAAATGGGTTGAAACACCAAAGAACATAGCAATAAACAAAACTTAACCCATAAAAAATTCAAGGCTTCAAAAAGAAACGACCAAAAATTACTACGTCTAACATATGAAAAGAGTTACCTGGCTTCCCTGACTCAAGTTTCTCTTTCCCATGACTCCAACCAAAATTGTACCTATGAATTAAGGGTGTATAGAAACAGCTTAAGTTATTTTCCACCACAGAAAGCTTTGAACACAGGGCCTTGAACTAAAGGCAGAAGAAAATATATGAAATGCAAATGAACGGAGCAGAATATGCAATGCAAAGTGAATTTTTAGTACTAAGAAGTCTTAAATACAGATAAGTTACCTACTGTTAGGATCTTCAAGACCCTCCTTTACTTCTTTGGAAAGTTTGGCCAATCTGAACAAAGAACAGAAATATGTTACCATCAACAAAATATCAGCTGCTAGTGGTCTCCTTGAATGATTTAAAACCAATACGCGGGGGAATATATGTAGAAATATCATCTCAAAAACCTTGGAGCAAGTTGCAAAAGATTTCTGCGCAATGAAGGGTATCCTGGAACCTGTAATTAATTCCAATAAAATAATTATGACAGCACAAATTGTAATGCAGGCAGAAAATCAACAACAGGAATTGGCATCTCCAGAGATGCTACATCATTTTATAATCATCACTACCAAGGAAAAAAATGGCATTTATGACGATAAATCGGGCATAGCACAACCCATTCCCCAGCTATCACAGAAGAAACAATTATATAAACTAGAAGAGGGCTTTGGTACAAAAAATCTGTTTCGGAAGTAAGTGCTGCTACACTACATTGTTCAATAAAAAAAAAAAAAAATAACGGGATAGTTGGTAAATTGTACTACAGACACAGCCTTCAATTTTTACTCTTATTTTGGCTGTTTCAGTATATAATCTTTTACATACTTGGCTCAACTCTATATCCAAACACCAACAAACATCATCAACAATTAAACCTGTTAAGAGCAACTTCAGAAATCAACGAATTATACCTGTCCCCCGGAAAAAAAAAACAAAAACAAAAAAAAAAAAACAGAGGATCAAACACAAAGCATGTTTATATTTGAAACAGCATAAGTTAATATTTGAAACTAATTTAATCACTCATTTAGTTCGTACACCATTTAGTATACATACTCTTTTGAATCCATCTTAATTCTTGCTGACCAAAACTGTAAAAACCAAATCGAATTAAAAAGTGTACATGTAAAGACTAAAACATCCAATTTCTAGGTGTACGGCCTAATATAAAGATTTTTCAGAAACTAAACAAGTGATTAAATCTGAAAAAACGTAAACAAACACGTGAAACAGTAGCGAATACATCAGTGACGGATAGAATCCCCAATCCATTGGTTCCAAAGCCTTCTTCAATCTTCAACGACAAGTCAGCGTTCTTATCCTGTTCCAACGGAATAAGAAGATCAATAATCAAACAAATACACACCACTGCACACAAACAGAGACAAAGCCATCACTGAACCAGTCAAGGCATTACAAAAACAGAAGATCAAACACATATCACACGAATGACAGTAACATTTTAAAGCTGAAAGCCACTTGAGAGCTGATTTCGGTCTCTACAAATTCACAAAAACATGGAAAACGAAAGAAGGATAAAGAGAGAGAGATACTTGAAGTTGAGAGAAAGAGATGGAGGTAGTGGTGACGGTGGGAAAGGAGGTTTCGGAGGAACGAGACATGGCGAAGCGTGGAACGACGGCGTTTCGAGAAATTGAGTGTGGGAAGGGATAGAGGGTCAGCGTGTGCATGCTCATGGGACTCCGTTTTGATTTCAAATGAAAACAGGGTAAGTGTCTTTTCACCTTTCAAATTCAGTACAAGAAGAGAAGACCAAAAGGCTAATAAAAATATTATTTAAATAAATTACTAGTTATTTTCTCGTATACGTTATGTGTCAAATTCCAAAATTTAACTTAATTTTCATTAATATTAAATAAAATTGGATTTATTACCAAAAAAAAAAAGTGCTCAATTTCATACTTTCCATAAATGTTTATATTATTAATATATATTATTTATTAAAGTATTTTCCATACTTTTTTCAGCGCAAAAGCATGAATTCAATTAAAATAATTTAAACGTACATGTCAAAAATATGAAATAATTTTTGTACAAGAAAAAACTATTAATTTACATTTATTTTCCCATACCTCTGTGATTGTCATGCAAAGGTCATTTTTGCTGATAAAAGAAAAATGCAAAAGTCATCTTCATACCTCCATTATTCTATCTCCCTATTTTAGCACTATCTGGATTTCCAAATCAACACAATTTAAAACGTACGTGATTCTATCTCCCACATTTATTTTATTTATTTATTTCTATTTCTTTATTACCATGCATCTTTAATTTTCATATATTTCTGTTTCATTAACTTAACTTTTTTTATTTGGCGTTATTTTATCAAAGCATGAAGTGGATGTTTTACTTTGAAATTTGAGTAAGGTTATTTTCTTTAATAGTACGACAATTTCTCTCAGTTCACTAGGTCAAATAGTGAATCTCTCACTTTCCCAATACTATTATTATTACCTATTCGGCAAATTTGACTAATTTTTTGCATATGATACAAATCGAATATGGGTTTCTATTATATGAATCCTTTCCAAAATTTATTTCTATCAACTTTTAAAGATAATTCACTTTTTAATTGAATCATTTAATTTATTGCTTTTAGTAAATTCTATGACTTTGATGTGAAAAAGGCATGTTAGTTTGCTGAAAATATATGAAAAATACATATTATTTATTCAAAAATAGAAAAGTAGGTGTTTATCCTAAAATTAAAAGAGTATAAGAATCACTTTTATAAAAAAAAAAAGTGCAAGGAAAAAAATATACATTTAAAACTTAAAATATATGAATGTTATTTAACAAGAGATAAGCGTACTTTTTTCATTTTTTTTTGTCTGTTCTGAAATTTGCACAAAGTGATATGGAATAACATTTGAAGTAGAAAAATTATACGCAACCATGATCATGGATGGTGTGAAAAATATTTTTCACGATTTATTTTTTGTAAAAATTCGAGAACGTTGTCAAATAATTACTAACTTTTTTATCCCCAAAACTTTTAGAAGTTTGTTATAATAACAGATACACTTGTTCTAGCTCAGAACCATTGCATTGACATTCATATTCTAATTTGTTAATTAAGTTAGTTATTAAAATTAATTTTTATTAATTATATATATATATATATATATCTATATCTATATATATATATATATATACACCTTAATCTGTTTATTTTATTTTTCTATTTTAAATTAAATAGCGCGGGAAAAATCTGGTGGCAGCACTGGTTCGTTGGCTACGAGAGAGAGAGAGAGGAAGAGAAAGCATGGAAGATTCTGGAACGATTCTCGCTCACATTTCATCTCTGAAGGAGATGCTGGATCAGGTACCTATGCATCTATGTTTATCCTCTCTGTTTCTTTCTTCATTAATTCGTTGTTGATTGATGTTGGAGAAAAGCAGGTAAACGAAGAAATAGAGGCTAATATTGAGATTACTCGAGAAATTGAATCCAGCATCGTCAAGTGCGAGGAGATCGAGGCCGATTTGGCAACTAGGGAAGCCGATTTGATCAAAACCTCTGCCATGTTGCAGTTCGACGCCGTCGGATACGTCACCGTCGCTGGTATATCATCGACTCTGATGACTTCAGTTCGCTCTTCATCTTTACACTTCGTTCATTCAGTTAGTTACATTACATGCATTGCAGTATTAGATGTTTGCTCTCATCGATTAATCCCTGAATTTTTGGAAACAACAAAATGAAAACCTCATTTGGCAATCAAATAGTTTAGTTACAGGTGTGCACTTCAATTTATAGATAATAATATACGGTTCAAATTCGTTATTCATCTGGAAGTTAATCCATGCGTGAAAAATCCTAAATCAACTGATCCGTAATTAATCAATTACTTTTATTACTTTCTTCTTTTGCTTCCTGCTGGTCTGGGATTTCAGGACCTAGTTATATGCCTTTTATTTTACCATAGACTTATAACGAAAATATTATTTAAATAAATATGCAAATATTTACCGGAAAGACAGTAGTTTTTGATAAAAGCAAATGTAATTTTATCATGACATTGCTGGAAATTTTCTTTCTAGACTTACTTTCCTAATATTTAATGCCGCAGACCATGTCCGATGCTACAAGTTCTTTTTCTATTAACGGAATAATTTTTTCCCCCACACACCTATCAGATCCATTTCAAAGTCCATAGACATAATAACATACTATGAAATTTTTTGGACATGTTAATTAATAAGTTTGACGATTTGAGTAGTACCACTAACCCTTCCCCCTTTGGGAAAAAATGAAGGCAATGTAGGGTTTGTTTAGATACATGTTAGAAATATTTTTGAGAGTTTCCCTACTTAAAAATATAATATTTTTTTCAATTGAGAAACTCCTAAAAGCACATTATTTTATCCAAACAGGTTCACAGTCTTGATTTTTTACTCCATGTTAAGGTTACATTTTGACTTCTAATATTTTTTCTTTTACTTAAAACCTTAAACATTAGATGCATGGGTCGTTGCCGCTTAAATGCTGCTCAACATGCACATCTTTATCTAACTGTAAGCATTTTTCTCATCCGAAACTGTTAAGATATTACATGAGTAATGTATGTATTACATTGAGATTAGATTTATTCATCCAAAAATGAAATATGTATGTTCCTTCGTCAAGAAAACGTTTTCCGTCCCTTTTTCCAATGCTCTGGTGATGTTTGCTTCCATATACTAGAACTAATTCTGAATGAAATAAATGTTGCAGATTTGAAGTTCTAGTTACTTTAAAAAGCATTCATTTATCGGAATTTGGATCTTTAGCGGCTCGATCTGTGTTAGCTAATTTTCCTTGAACAATTCGTAGTTTCGAGATCTTATCTTTGCTGTTCAAATTATGTACTTTGTTACAATGTTTTTTTATTCATTTATAGCTGATTTGAAGACTTCAGTAAGTACCTTGGAGAAGGAGTTATGCTGTCTTAAAATGAAGCGGGATGAGATCGTTAATGAAATGGATGAAAAACGGTATGAAAAGCTCTTAATTAATATACGTAGATGTAGTTATTGAAGTCTACTTTTGTACCGGGCTTTCCGTAACTCCGCCAGCAAATGCTGAAGTTATTTTTCATACGCGGCAACATCTCTCAAAGATCAATCATATAGAGCAAGAAGTATCAGTTTTGAACTAGATGTAAGGCTGTAATATTGCTATATGTCTACTTATTTATTTTGGGGTACTTTGTTGGAATGACAAAAACTGTCCCCGGAGATAAATCCGAGGTACGGGATCTGTGTTATTTCTACAAATAATGTAGGATCTAGTTTGAGGACCAGTTCTATGATCCTATAGCTGACTGAATAGTCTTTGAAGCTAGTTTCTCACTTCTCTTTGCTTGCTATGTGGCTAATATAATAGAACATATACATTAATGCCTTCATGTATTTGTCTGTGTTTGTTTATTTCAACTTCGAATACCTTTTGAATCCTCACTTGTAGCTTTCTCATGGGATCTAATTCTAAAATGAAGTTAGTCCTCCGTGGAAGTGACGTTATCTTTTGCAACGTTACATCTCAATTTTGATGACTGAGTAATTATTTTCTATGCAGGGGAGCTTTTACAACACTATGTCTAGAATTTCAGAAAGAAATTGACAAGAGAGAAGATTGTGAAGTGAGAGATTTGTTGTCGGAGAAAGATTCCCTTGAAAATGAAATTGAGCTTTTGGATAAGAAAAATAATGTCTTGAAAAATTCAGTATTAGCATTTGTGGAGGAGATTCTTGAAGATCTTCATAGTTCGAACTCAGGTAAATTTTTTTTGACCTTAGTCCTATGAATTTTCTATTTATTATCAATGTAAGACTTGAATAGGAAAACAGGTTTTAAATTTCTCTTGTGATCTGTGTATCGCTCGCTAGTGGTATGAGACATTTGTTTTGTTGTATCTGGATTTGTGAGAATTGTTTGTGCTGTTTGGAATCATTTGCTAGTCCTGTACTTAGAATTTATTTTCTCACACTAAGCCAAATTAAAGACGACATACACAGGGAAGTTAATATATCTACACACATTTTGGTATATAAAACTAATCCTTAAAGTTAATTAAGTATTAGATGTTGATTATTGGACAGTGATGCTTTGCAACCTTTTCAATCCACTTCCCCGCGCCCCCTAATGCAGCATTACAAGTTCAGTTACAGAGGAGTACCTGGGAGAATGAGAAATTGCTTAAGGATATCAATGATTTGAAGACTACACTGCTTTCAGCTATTGGGACCGGCGATGATGGTCAATAAGTTCCTTTCTTTAAGCAATTAACAGGAGTTTCAAGTCAATTAGTCAGGTTTGGTAATTAGTGATATTTTACTGAGGTTTTAGATATAAACTTGGAAAGTTACTTAAAGAACTAAACAGTCAGCTTATTTTCTATGTTCTGGCTAGTGATAAGCACAAAAGAATGCCAGAATGCTAGTCCGTTTGGTTCATTACTAATTAGCATCATGATATCTCATTCATATTCTCTTATATTACTTTAAATTTAACCTCGATACGGAATATATGAAGAATAGCGACTGGCAAGTAAATGGCCACTGCGCACATTTGAATCAAAACTAAGTTATGGTCACAAAGTCCCAGGCGCCAGATAGAGGCAACAACTATATGAAGAGTTGAAGAAAAAAATGAAGCACGTGTTATTGCTCCATTGATGTTGGCAGGTGTAAAGAACTGCAACCAGGTCCGTGAAAGATGGTTTTCTTGTTGAATTATCTCCCGCGCGGAGTATGAGCTTTTTACAGGGCAACAAACTCGTTGCGGTGAAGCAGCTTTTCATGTTTGGATACAGTTGCCTCCTGAGGATTATGCTGCCTCACATGTGGGTTATGGCCACTAGCCTGTGTTGGTCAACTACAGACTTCACAAGCTTATAGATTTTGAATTGGTACGACAACATTAAGACAAGGAAGTATTTCCATTTCGTACTCTCTCTGTGTGTACTTTTTTTTCCCGCAGGGAGTGCTTGACATCGTTCGTACCTGAAAAGAGACTTCCTCATATCATTTTCTAGCCCTCAAAAGGACAAATATGCTCATTTAAGTTGCCCTTTTTGGCTAGGGGTCCGGCTCGTAGTCTCCACAAACTTGCTCATTGACATTACGTAATAGTGTGTGATTGTTTTGTCACCATCCGCTTCAGTTTGGGACCCATAATTTTTAGCATTGGTTCTGCTTAAGCATAACAGTAAGAAACAAACTGGGGCTTTCAGGTTATTATTTGTGAGTAAGGCTGCTCATAAATGATAAACTCATTCATCAAACGTCTCTGTTCATTTTTAACTTCGGACTGAATTTCCTCGGGCTGTAACTTATTACAAGTTTTACAGTGATGAGTTTCAGACTTTCAATTTTAGTGCTGCAGTTATAATGTCCTTTCTGATCTTATATAAACAGTAAAAGCAAAATATTTTCCTTCAAAATATAGGTATGCAGGGCTTGGTTATATCCAGAACGATGCCTATCCATCTAAAGGTTCTTGACTTGTCAATTTTGGATTTAGCCCTTTCAACATCAAATGAGTGAGAATCGTGTTCATCGTTTACGGTACTGGCGACAACGCTGCAATTATTTTAACTTCCAGGTGAATTTGATGTGGAAGGTTTGGGGGATCTGTATTACTTAAACCTGCACAATAATTCAGAATGCACGATGCTGTTGCACATAGGAAACAGTTCATTGTCATAATTTATCCACTTAATACTAGATAACAAAAGTAGCAACTTAAAATAATGATAAATATTAAATCAAAATAAAATATTTTTAACAAGCTGTAATTATCGTGCTGTAATAATGTGAGGCCACCAGCCAGTAATAGTTCCTTCAAGCCAGAGGGAAACGCTTGGAACCCAGGAGATGGAAAACAACAGGAAGCTCCCTCAGCCAAGGAAAGGAGTGTGTGGTTTACAAAGAAAATTTAAATGAGGAGGAACACCAAACAAATGCTGTCTTCTGCATCAGAGACAGTGACCTTGTTTACCACGTGAACATCACGTGCAACACAAATATTGATTTTGGTTTCCTACAAATGTCCTTTCTTTTTGCCATCAATACAGCTACAAGACATGTCTAATTTACTTTAGATCTTGTTTTACAGCCGAATGTGGTGCTTTGGTTTTGTTTTTCAATCTTCAAGTCTTCACTAAAACTTTATTAAGGATGTATTCGGAAACTTTTTAAATTTTCGTTAAACAGAGGTTTTTAACTTTTCAATACCCAAATTAACGAAGAAGTAAATGCTTGAATCATGTTCAATTTAACTGAATGAAAAAACAACATGAACTTAGTCATACGATTTAAAAAATACGTTTTTATTCTCATTTTTTTAAAATTTACTTTATTTTTTTGTTTACAGTAGCTTTTAAGAAACTATAAAAATATCCTTTAATTGTATCTTGTTTTTACGCAATTTAAAAATAAAAATAAGGTGATACTTCTATAACTAAAAGTAAAAATGGTATATATAATTAAACCAACCAAACAAAATTTGTTAGATGTAACACTGATAGGTTTTTTTAACTGATTATCCACCGAGATTTATTGGGGTTTGTTTAATGTTATAAATTCCATATAAATAGTTTTATTTGCAATATTTAGGGTGAGTTTTACACCATATGAATTTAGTTAGAATGAATTGATAGGATTATCTAATGATAAACTGTAAAACTGGTGATTTTTATGATAATTATTTTATGTACTATAGTAATTATTTTAAAAATCAAGTAAAAAATATTTTTTTAATTAACTGTGTATGATTCCTCATAGGTAAAACGTCAGGTTTTACACTAACTATTGAGATCTTTAACATTATCTTTCTCCTCGTCTCCCTGCCAAGATTCTCACATATGTTAAAATTTTCACTTTTTTTAAACAAACAAAATTTTGATGACTTAGACGACTATAATTTTGTAATATTTATTTTTTCTTTTTGAGACAGTCACCTCATTTTATATATTAAAAATAATTTTTACTTAAAATTTATACAAATGAAAGAAGACTTTAGCATGGCGAGCATGTTCATAGGTGAAGATTTTTATGAAACAAGTTGCGAATCACAATGATAAATAAATAGTGCATGACAAGAGTTGAAGATCTTCTAACTGTTTTCTCCTTTAGCTAACTATTCATAGCATATAGATTAGGATGATTCTGTTCAAAATGATTGAATCAGTCATCATTATATACTGTTCAGACGCTGTTACAGGATTCTTATGACTTCCTTCACAACCTCACTTTTATACTGATAATTTCACCACTGTCACTTTTAACGTTTTTATTTACCACATATTTTACTGAAAAATGTGTTGTTACCATAACATTTCCTTTTCTAATTGTAGATTATGGTTTTTGTTTAGACTATACATGATAATTTTCTTGATTGATGAAGAACTAAAAAGCACTCTATCAAACAAAACTATGTTTCTATATAATAAAATCTGCAAAAGTGACCAACACATATAACTTGTAGGTGATGAGCACTTAGCAGTAACCTACTGATACCAATTCTTGTTCAGAAGATCATATGGCCAAAAGTGGTAACCTACATGCTAAGAATATATGTATAAAAAGTAACAGTCTATCTTAAATAAATAAATTTTAGCATATTATTGTAAATATTCATTTTGTAATTATGTTATTAGTACCGAATATCATTAAGTGGTTCATTTTTATCTCCAGTAGAAAATATAATTGACCACTTTTAGTGAATTACCCTCTTTTAATCACACTTTTTGTTTTCTAAAATAATTTAACTTTCAAAATAAAAATTATAAAGAACCATAACTTTGTGCAAATAACTCTTAAGGACATATTTTTCTAACAAATTTTTTAGTAAAATTATTAAAAAAATCATTAAATAAGCTAAGTTTTAACAATTTTTTCAATTAATCAATGAGACACAATAAAGTGTAATGATTCATGATATTTTTCAAATTTAATAATATTAAAATTGGATTTCTTCTGACTTTCTCCATTCCACATGATGATAGGAATCTGGTGCACAGAAGTACTTGGTGGAGATAAGATTGCAAGCCCTAAGCATCCCTTTTGGAAAGTCATAATTTTATTATATGAGGTGGAATAACAAAACAAAAGGAAGGAGAGAGACAGAGTTTGTTGTATGGTTTTGAACATTCCTTCTTCTTTATTATTGAACCCTGCCAGAAGTGTTGGGCCCCAAAATATAACTCTGCTGAAATAGCTGCAAAACATTATTATATGGTCCATAACTGTTACTTTTATCAATTTTTATCTGACTCATAATTAAGTGTTGTTAATTTATTCTCATAAAGTTTGTTTAACTAACTAAATCAATATTGAAACAAACTATTTTAGAAGAGAAATATTTATAATGAATGTGTTTAATTAATATGATGATTAATATATAACAATATTATCATCACACACAAAAAATTAGTGTGAGATTTTGTAATAATTTATAGAGTTGGGACATCTCATACGATCCACCACAAACCCCACGTTTGGTTTCTTGATTGGCGACCAGGGAAAGGTAGGAGCACAGGACCACCACAAAACCCTTTAGGTTTTTTCCCTATATAAGTGCACTCTTCTCCCTCCTTTTTCATGCAATTTAATCATAACCTCATGTTAAAGCCTCTCAAAAAGTGATCCACAAAGCATAAAGAGAGAGCACATAAAATGCCCTATAAAGTACACTACATGTTTGAAAAAGAGAAAAGAGGAAACAAGCCAAGCCCCAACAGCTTCACCATACATGCAGAGAAGATGAAGTTGGAAGCTGAAACTATTAGAGTATCCAAAAGAAGACTAATGGGCAAAGGCATGGGTGCCCTTCTCAAAGAAGGTAGAGGAAGGTTTTATATACTTAGAAGATGTATCATTATGCTTCTATGCTCCCATGATTAGTGAGTGTTTATAAGTTTTGTTCATCATATATATAGTACTTTTATACTATAAATTTGTATATTATTCTCTACTTAAGAGAGAAGAGAAGGAAAGTTGTTCTTGTTCACATAAAACTACAACTAATTGCTTTCTTTTATATATTCTCTTTCAACTTTCTTCTTGTTCTTTAGTTGATCCAATATCAAGTAATCTATTATATATGTATGGAGATCACTATTCTCTCTTTTTTTCTCTAATCTCAATAAAACTCATTGATCCTAACATTTTAGATATGTGCTACTAATGGTGAATCTATTTGTGGCATAAAGAATGAGATGAAGAAGGTTTTGCTGAAAACGATCTTAGTTTCACTAAGCTCTTATTTATGTACCTTAACTATATATATATATATAAATGTCTTTCCCAAAAGATGAAACAATGACTCTTGCTAATTTTTCAATGCATTCTGATCAATAACTAAAAAGAAATTTTTGAATAGTCAGTGACTAATCAATACCACAAGCAGCTTTTAGATTCTGCCAAAGGATAAAGTAATTAATTAATGGGAACAACTTACAAAGATAGAAGTGTTGTTGAGAGATACTTTTTGCTCAAAAAAGAAATTCTACATTTTCAATAAAAAAGAATTATCACAAGCTTTTCTAACTTGTACCTGAACATATCTGTAGTGTTTTATATTTAATTACCCTACCTATAGCTATAAATGCTAACTTAAAAAGAAAAAATTTAAAACTAATTTTTAGTTTTGTTGAATTAGAGCTAGTAGTCATTTATATGTCAAACTATACTTATCAATTAGATTTTATAATAAATTTCGGCTTAATTTGGTAATTTTAAAGAGGATTTGGTACCCAAAACCGAATTATAGGTATGAAAATTCAAACTGAAAAATGGTTTATATATTTCATCTTTCTTCTACTTGTTCTGATTACATAACCCAAAAGGAAAAATGTGGGGTCAAGGACTATCCCGCCCAATTAAGACTCGCACGATCAAACTTTTTCACCAGTTTAAAAGGAAACTACTTGATGATTTTTGTCTGCCAAAAGAAAAAAGAGGGATGGGGCAAGAGGAAATAAAATAAAGAGAAAATCGAAAATTATATTTGCTTTTGTAGGAAGAAATTTAAATTAAATATTTTTTTATTTATTTCTTTGTAGTTTTCTTCCTCAAGAAAAGTTGAGTATGTATTAGAGATAAGATGAATTTATAATATAAAAAAATAAATAATATATAAAAAAGAAAATTTATAAACTAATATCTTATACATTATTATCTTTAAGTTTTCAAATACACATTATATACAAGTATTTTTTAAAAGATATGAGAATTTATAATAATCTCTAAATAAGATATTGAAAGTTGTCCTAAAAAAAATGTTTAAATTATAAAAAAAATTCTACTAATAATTATGTAGCAACATTCTCGTTGAAGTTGTTTGTTCGCTCAAATATTTTAGTAATATTTTTGTATTATATAACATGGTTCAACCTTTCTTCTTATTTTTCTTGAGTTGTTATATGTAGGTTTCAAAATAAGTTGTTATTGTGAATTATTTTTTAAGCATTAAGTAGTTTGACTCTTTGGATGATCTTTTGAGTTTAACAAGCTTGTTTGATAGGATGTAATGTAACATTAAATGTTTCCTTCCTCTTTTATGTAATCTTTCCAATATTTGGATAGAGTTATCTCTTCTTATGCAGTGTGTCTTGACTTAAATTGTTCTACTCATGCAGAGTCGTACAAAAGTAAATAACCTTTGTAGAGTTGTCAATGCTCAATGTTATAGAATTACTAAAGAAAATAAGCTTTAGATTTTATTCTAAAATCTTTGATGATGACTTTAGCTTGCAATTTTAACATATCTCTTTAGTAGATAAAAGTGGTAGACATTTTATATAACATAGAATAAACATATATGTTTTTATGATGTTACAGAGTTAACTTACTTCTATGTGTTTGTTGTTTGATCATATTTGTACCTTGTTAAATGTAAAAATAAAATTACAAAGTTTTGTAAAGCTTTCATACATAACAGTTACATCTTATATAATCTTTTGTTTGAATAAAGTTATAGTCTTATAAATAAAGAAAGACTATATTTTACACTTATTGTTTTTAACTTTTAATTAAAATTTTGAATTCTCTAATATAACTAAACATGGAAACAAAGGTCAATTAAGAAAATAAGGAGAAATGACTTATCTCTTAATTGATGCAACCAAAACGATAGAGGATGACCTTGCTTGGAAGACTTAAATTGATTGGAGTGATTGAATTGCCAAAGCAAAAGTATTTGAAGGTGGACAAGTGGAAGATATATGAGAAATTGGCTTCTAAGAGAAACTTAGATTGGGTAACCCTTGGTCACAAGGAAGGTTCCTTGTGAAAGAGCTCAAGTGGCCAGTACTTTAAAGGTGACTCTTGATAGAAGAGAAGACATAAATTTGGCATCAATTCTCTACTATACGAAAAAATGTGGAATGATATAGATCACATGAAAAAATTGAATTCAATTTCAAATTTCCAAATGCCAATTCCAAGACCATATGTGACATCCTTTATGCTTTCCTCAAGTTAACAAATGTTAAATGTGTTTTTAAAGGATAATTAAAAAGTATACATTTTTCATATGCTGACACATGGATATAATAAGCTTTTTAATTTGAATTTTTAAAAATGTCTAGGCTCAAATGTTTTATATTCAATCATATACAAGTCCAATAGTCTAGACTACTTGACTGAATTACAAGTCTAAATTATTTTTAGTCTATATAATTTGAAAATCCAATAAGAACTGACCCATATAAAAAATGTCTAAGTCATTAGAAGTTCTTGATGTGTTGTTTTCACTACTCTAATTTTATTCAAATTCCAAGATAATATTACAAAAGTGAAAGATAATTATTTTATAGTAAGTAGGTCCAAACTAAATGAAATGCCTAATTCTAATAAAATGTAATGTAAATGTGGCTTTAAAGCACACGAAATATGGACCTAAAATCAAACATAACATGGAAGAAAAATTTGAAATTCAAAAAATAAAATCAAAATGAATATTTTATTGCCCATAAATTATTAAGGTGCTTCCTTTGATTGTGCATGCATTCCATGATTTCCTTGCCTTGAAATTAAGACTCATTGGACAAGAATTCTGAATCTTAATTGGGCTTTTAGACTTCTTTTACCTTGTAGCTCTCATTTTTTGCTTCTTCTCCATTGTCTTTTTTTTTTTTTCATTTAACCAAAATTATATACAAGCAAATGAGCTTGAAAAAGACCCATCTGAGCCAATCTACTAAGTACACCTCTCTTACAAATATATACCAATGCCAAACAATACAAAATAAATAAAAAAGAGAAATATTTTATTGAGTAAGAAATGATTGCCTTAACATACTTATAATAATCCTTCAAGGAATAACATGTTCTTAATAATTTTCTTCTTTATCATTCATACAATCTATCTTAGTTCTGTTTGTATATATGAGAGGATAAAGAATTTGTTCTTAGTGAAGTTTACTTCTGAATGTAAATTCAAGTTTGATAATACTTTAACCGAAACAAACTAAATTCTTCTGTATTTAATTCTATTTCTTCTTATTTTTATTTTTGTTTTGATTTTTTATGATATTTGTGTGTTAAACACTTTTTCAGTGAACTTATTCGATTTATTTCACGCCAACTTAAATAAAGTAGAATAAATTTAATAATTTTCTATAAAACATTTGCATTGTTGAGACTTTTAAAAACATATATAATTAATTAAAAACGCTTATCGTAATTGGTCTTGTTATTCAATTATTTTTAAGTTTATTTTGATAATATGTGATGTATTTAATAGAATATCAAAATAAAATCTTAGATATGATTATTATACGTTTTATACTTTGTTTGGATTGGAAAATGTTGTATCCAGCTGGAAATCACCTGCTATTCCATTATTAGAAGCAAAAATTCTGCATGTGCCAAACCAACGATCGACAACGACACAGGTTAAAGTGCAACTATTTTCAAAAGCAAATAATATATATATATATATATATATAT
>Ga0209700_100974_pt1 | contig 57821 bp, 19 predicted proteins | sample SiratroredBW_FD_187528 | JGI IMG/M metagenome (GOLD analysis project Ga0209700, IMG submission 187528) | Root nodule microbial communities of legume samples collected from California, USA - Siratro red BW (SPAdes) (version 2) | ecosystem: Host-associated > Plants > Roots > Nodule | place: USA...
CCCAATAGTTTTTGGTTTTGGTAAAAAAAAAAAAGAGACATGATTTTAGCATTGAAATGGAAATAAGAATAAAAAATAAAAAATGGAATTGAAAGTGAAATTAAGAAGGAGAATAAACGTAAGGCACAAAGTAGACTAGATTCATTGGCTTTGTTTATTTATTTAAAATTAATAAAAAAGTGATTAAAAAAATAATAAAAAAATTAACAAAAAAACAAAAGAATTAAATGAAATAAAAGTTGCAGGAGAGTGACGTGAGGTGCCATGGAATTTGAGTTTGATAAGTATTTATAGATTAAAAAAATTAAATGAAATAAAAAATTAGTGGCATATTGTTACGTTTAGGTACGTAATAATTGATTCAAAGTTTTTTTTATTATTTAGATTTAAAACTTTTTTTAACTTTTTGTAATATATTTCTAATAAATTTATATTTTATTAAAAGCACATTAAAGTTAAATATTTTTTTCTTTCTTAGTGTTTCATTTAAAAAAATAAATTCAACTAAATATCTAAATAGCTATACGCGTCATGCGGATTTTAGTTTGAATAAATTTTTGATTAAATTCCCAAATGATCATTGGCGTTATGCGGGATTTAATTCGAAAAAAATGTTAATTTCGTTTGGAATATCAAAAAGGCCGTACGTGTCTAACGATATCCAAAATAAAGTTTAATTTCCAAAAAAATAATAAAAATATAAAAATAAAAAAATATTAAGTTTCTCGAAACAACTCATCTATCCTTTAGAAATACATATTCCCTGATTCTTCACCCATTAAGGATGTTGATACGTAAGAGCAAGGTCAATCCTTGTCGGATCCTTTAATTTAAAAATTATTATTTTGTTTTTTATTTTGGGAAAATAAACATTTTTAAAACCACATTTGATTTGCTCATTTGATTAAAGGTACTGTCTTAGGACAGACATTGTGAGGGTGCTAATACCTTCTCCATGCGTAACCGACTCCCGAGCTCATCAATAGTTCACAGACCTTTCCTTATTCTTTTCTTGGTTTTCCATAGTTTTCCATAATAAACTATGGTGACGACTCAATCTCTTTCTTTTTACTATCTTTTTAATTTCTCTTTCGGATCGCCCTTAGTCATCGTCGACGAGATCGCGACAGTATTATATATACGTTTTTCCTTTTAGTGTCAATATTTTTATTTTATTCTTAATGTCTGTTTTGATTATTCGTGGCTTAAAATTTGATTCTTAGAGTATTGGAAAATATCTTTTGTAATCTAGATCTAAATAGAAATACCTAATGAAAACTTGTATCTAGGAATAGAACATGATTCATTTGTTGTTTTAAGACCCTTATGACAAAAGTAAGTCTTTTTTATATAATTGGTCAAGGAATTGACGGTTAATAGAAAAATTTAGGCTCATTCACATAATTTGGGTATTATTGTGGGTTGACATTGATATTTGTTAGGAACAAAGGTAATTATTTTTATTCATGAGAATTAGTTTTGGCAAAGTCTAACCTTAGCAATTTCATGTAATCAATCCTTACAATTTTTTCGCATTCCAAGTATTTGATAAAAATACATAAAAGTATTTAATTTGTTTTTGCACAATTTTATTTATTTTTGCACACAATAAAAAATATGAAATTATTCTTTAGTCTAATTTTATTATAATTGTGAGTAATGTCGTGTTTTGCACAAGTTCTTTGGAAGATAATGATATTTATTACTTATTACATTTGCAACTGATACACTTGTCATTGGAAGCAAAATAAAAGGCTAACAACTTGTCCATCAACCCCATATCATAATAAAATGGAACATGTCTTTTCTTTAGGACATCACTAAATTCAATCCAATATTATGAATTCTCAAATCTCTCATTAAGGAAGTTCACTAATGTGTAGCATGTCCTTGAAAAATTAGGATAGCCATGGACACCCTTTTCTCTTGATTTATTTGATGACACTCAAAAAGTTGTTCTATCTTCATCTTCCAATCTATATTCTACTCTATATTATCTTTTGCATAGAAAGAAGAAATATCTATCTTAGGTTCCTTGAGATAACTTTAGGTTCTAGGCATATGATAGGGGGGGGGGGGATGGGGGAAGTTTGGTAGTAATCATCATTGTGATGACTACATGTTTGCTCTTAGGTTTTTCTTCTTTTTGTTGCATAAGTTGAGCAAACATGTTTCTCTTTTTAAATCTTAATCTATTTTCTCAAATATTCAATCAAAATCTTCTTTTAAGTTTCTAATCTCATATATTAGATTCAACACTTTATCATGATCACTAGAGTTTTCATGCACACTGTCTAGAATGATGAGAATGGTCACTCATTTTATCAAAATATTTTCTCAAAGTTTGAAAGGCTTTCAAAAAAATAGAGTGACAAAACTTTTCACAAAAAGATTCAAGTGTGTATGTACATACTCTTACTTGGACCAAACCCAAAGGTCTACTAAATGTGTTGAAACCAGATCCTGGTTTTTGTCATAGATAAGGCCATTGAAGAAAAACTTTAAAAGAAAGTAAACTTTAAATGTAAACTAGACTATCCTAGTATGAAAGTCCAAGTGACACTTGTGATCCCCTTCACACTCTTGCACAAGACTAAAATGCTTATATTACACGATTCATTTCGAGAGATGGAATTGTACCAAAGAAATTTTCCCAAGACACTGAACAAAAGAAAGAAAAGTATACAAAACAATAAAATAGAATTTGCAACAAAAATTTTGTAATAAAAGCAACTAAGAATCAAGTGCATTTTTTCAACGGATTTTAGTGACAAAATTTTGTGTAAGTGATGAAAACTTTTGTCACTAAATTGTTCTCAAAGTGTTTGGTGAATTTTTGTACATGTTTCAGTCTAGCTCTGATTGTAGTTTTTCTCTCAAGTGTCTACATTGTGCTTCTTGACGTGACCAAAAAAGTAGTTTCAACTATTCTCTAACATGAAAGAAACATTGAAAGACTTAAGCACTTTTAATCAACTCGTATTGTGAACCTTGGAAGGTTTGTAGGATCTAGACTAACCCAAGAAGAGATGAAGATTTTATTTTCCAAGAGAGAACAATAGTTAGCACAACCAAAGACTCCATGGAAGCCATGAAACTTGCGACAAGGTACAAACAATGGAATGAATAAGTGTTGGAAACACGAAACAACAAAGAAACAAAACATAAAATGGATTAAGACATAAAATGAGATGAACGCGCCACCTTCAAGGTTGAAGCCTTTAAGGATGAGTGAAGGAGGATCCACCACTTGAAAAAACTTCTCAAGAAAAGAATAAAAAAAGAAAGAGTGGAGAGAAAACTCAAGATCTCACACAATCTCATAAATGAATTTGTTCTTCATTCAACTTATGAATTTACAAAGGAGAGCAATCCTATTTATAACAAGGATGGTATGGTCAAGAGAAGCTCCAAAAGACAAAATATGTCAATCAAGGTTAACTCTATTTAACTATGTTTAAGCTAAATTAATCCCTCAAAATTAGGAAGATGCACTTGGTTGTTTCTAGGATACATGAATGTAATGATTACTCTAAGATGACTAGGATGCATGTACATGGAAGAATGCACTAGGTAGTAGCTAAAATGATGAATACAATGTATATATATGGACAAAAAAATGAAGGCTAGATACTATGAATGTGTCTTGAACTTTGAAGAGTCAAAAATGACTTAAGTAGCTATGTGAGGTGCATGTGGCAACTTAAGCCTTCAAAAACTCTTTCAAGTTCTTTCTCTCCAATTTGTACTTCTCTAAAGTTCTTTCTAATTTCTACAGTTTAAAAATATTTATTCTTCTAATTTCTTCCTCAAAATATCTAAGCCTTCCTCTTGTTAATCTCCCATCAAGACTCCTCTTTATTTGTTATTCTTTGTCATTTTTAGCCATGCTCCTTGTTTGAACTTCCCCATCTTCACACACACACACACACACACACATATATATATATATATATATATATATATATATATATATATATATATATATATAAGCTTAAGAATAAGAAGAGGAAAATAAAATAAAATAAAATAAAATCAATTAGAGATGGTATACTTTCAAATAAAAAGATATAATAATATAACTCAAGGAATTCCAAAAAGAATGACAAGCAAAAACTAAGGCAAGTTTAGTAAGAAGCACACAGAAGAAATCCTAGTAGTTATGTCTAGAATTTGTGTTCAAAAGCAAAATAAAAAGAAATTTAAATATAGAATAATTAAAGGCACACAACTGAAATTTCAATATGGAATTAAAAGAACTTTACACTATGCTCACAACACAAGTTAAAGTCATAAGACTAACTAAATGTACAAGCAAATGCATCAATGAGTATTGTTTACGAGGATAGTTGCTCTATTCTTTTGCTTTCCTTTTAAATATCTTTCAATTGCGAATATTTTCTTTCTTTTCTCATATTTTGTTTTCTTTTTTCTATTCATTGAGATAATTCATTTTGTTGTTCTCAATTCAATTTCAAGAGTAGCTCAAAATTTGTGTTCAAAATCAACTCCAAATTCAACAGGCAAGAGGTGTAACATATTCTAAACAAATTATTTAACTTAGAATCTATGAAACGTGATTGGAAGCTCTTGACCTACACATATGAGGAAAAATGATTTAGAATTTTTCTAATATTCTAATAGCAAAAGAAGAACTTAAATCAAGAAGAATAAGTCTAAACAATTCAATTTTCATGTATTTGAACTTAGAAAAAATTGCAAAATTTTTAAGACTACATCTAAGGCATTAAAGAAGATAAGAATTGATTAAACAAGACTTAAAAAAAATTAGAAGAATCAAAAAATTAAGCTAGGTAATTACATGTTAAAACCAAACCAAACTATGTAAGAAAATTCAAGCAAAACATGTTATAGAAATTCCTATACACATGCAATTAATTCAAGAAAATTGGAACAAGTAAATCAATTAATTAAGACCAAAATTAGGCATAGAACATGTAAGGGAAGAAAACTAACATAAACTCGAAGGAAATAAGAATAAGACTGAAAACTAAGACAAGAAAGAAAGAAGAAGGACTTATCTCTTGAACACGTTTAAACCTAGCTATTGATGCCAAAATGATGGAATGCACCTGTCCTCCAAGCAGCGGAAGAAAGAGAATTTTAACTCTTCTAAGTCTCTTAGAAGAAACTGATATTGCTCCTCTCCTAAAGAAGGTTCCTAGGAGAAGTTTACTCACATGTACGACTTAAGAGAACAAGAAGACAAATATTTAAGCAAATCTATTCTTATTCAATCAAAGATGAGTTGTACATGGACCAAAGGGATCTTATTTGTAGATGTCTCGCACTTTAATACTACATGGCACAAAAAAGGTGGGACTAACAATTGTTGGACATCACACCTAGGAGGCTTGAACCTAGTGCCTAAATTTGGCCTATTTTTTGCCTCTCCCAAGTGATGTGAGACCCCATGCCTTTTGCTCTCTTCTTCCCTTGCCTCGACTGAATTCTAACTAAGTTTTCTAAGGTTTTGGTCGTTCCATAGGAGGCCTAATTAAGACCCACATATACCTTTACAAATTCTTACAAAAATACAAATAAAATATACACCTATACAATTTATACAAGACTAAAAGGAAAAAGAAATTTCTAGTAGTCTACACTCTATAGTAGGAGAGTCTTCTTCTTTAACGCCTCTTCTTCTTCAACCCTCCTAGCCATGAACCTTATCAAAGGCTCAATATGTTGTCTCTCAAATTATCCCTATCAATTCTGGAAGAAACTAACAATAATTCTTAATGCAATTATAGTTTAAGGTTATTATATCCTTCATGAGAATATGTTAGACGATATCCAAGCTAAGCTAGGCCAGAAAGTAATAAACATGATTGAAGAACCTATCCTTCAATGTTTTGATGATAATTAATAAGGATGAACATGGCTCATACATACATATATGTTTTTTTTTATTATGAACCTACTATATGTTTTGTGTAAGTTGTAGCGTATCAAACCTTTCAAAGGTTACGAGCACATGTTAAATTATTTATGATATATTTGTATAAAGGGCTAAATATACTCTATCTAATCATAAATGCTTTCTAGAATTAAAATAATATTATATATGGTAAGTTTATATCCTCGAGGTGCATAAATGCTTAAGCTTCCAGCACACTTCAAATATAAAAACAAAATATTTCACAATGTTCATATTGAAGTTAAAAAAGGAAACAAAAAAATTGTAAAGTAATTTAATTGATGTAATCATATTACGCTTTTATTACATATAATCAAATATGTTCAAAATATGTTAAATTTTATAATATCTATGGAAATGCAACCTTTTAGTTTTCTCATTGACTAACAATAATAAAGTCATGCAACATTGATTTCAAGTAATTAGAAGAGATTGTGAATTAAATGAAGAGTCTTTTAAATTTTACATGGAGCAGTTGTCATATTTATGAAATCTATATAAAAAAACTCAAAATTCAAGAGAATAAGCTTACATAATATATTTTGTCCAAGTATTCTAAGTTTTTCTTTACTTTATAAAGTCACCTAATGAGCTTAAACCAATTTTTCCTTGAGAGTTTCTTTTGAGTTTTTAATATAAGAGATTGCTTTTAGTTTTTAATATAAGAGATTGAGACGCATGAACCAAGAATGATATGTGTATTTGATATAATCAAATATGTGTAGTTACTTCTAATTAATATTTTGATTGGTGGAACATTTTAAAAAGTTTTTTTTAGAAAAACTAAATGTAACATAAAATTAGGTAAATCAATATAAAACTATAATGTTGTATTATTTGGTTGTTCAACAATTTATTATTTGTTAAAAAATTATAAAGCTTTATTTAACCTCATACTATACGAGCGTTTGAATTACTAATGGACAAAAAAACCAATTATTTACTTTAACTCTCAATTATTCGTTAATTTTTTTTACTATAACTCGTTTTCTCAACCTTTTAACATATAAAAAATTGAATTTAGAATGTAAAAATACAAAAATGTGACAATTTATTTGTGATTTTTTTAGTTTTAAAAAATATTTGTGGAAAACGTCTTTTTGCTGAAACCAAGTAAGTAACTTATCACTTCCTAGACAAATATCACTGCTTCCATTTCAATGAAACTGAATAAAATCTTCATCTCGCAATGTACTAGGTGACTTATGCCAGTATAATAAATGTTTTTAATTTGACAAATTATAGGTACATGGCATGTACCATTTTATCATACTATGGAAGAAATTGGAAGAACAGAAAGATACTGAATCTGATTTTACATAAAAAAAAGTAGTCACTTAACATGGTATATAAATACTCTGCATTGAACAACACACTTAAAAAAAAACACACTAAAATTAGAGAAAGACGGGAAGAACAGATATTATAAAAATAGTCACTAATTTTTGCCATAGCAAGATCCAATCCTACGAAATGTGGAATAAAATTTGTGACAATGAGAAATACAGAGGAGAATTATCTTGTGCATAGGTATATTAATAAGCAAGAAACAAATGAATTGCTGAACATGGACTAATAGAAAAGAAGAACACTTTACTCTAGTGGGTGAAAACCCATCAAGGGAAGCTACATGGTACATGCTCAAACAATAACCATGCTACTTATGAATGCAAAACATAGCAGAACAGCAACAATGGCACCTGCACAATCCAACCTAGCTGAACCAGAAGACTTCTTGCCCTCAAATTCCCCCGAACTGGGTGCCGGAGCTGGTGGCTCAGAAGAAGCATCATAACTCACTGGTTCATAGCCACTTGGAGTAGGAAAAAATGATGAAATATCTGGTGCTGACACATAAGGCAAAACGCCAGGAGAAGCTGAAATTGTAGGCTCAGTTTCTGAACTCACACCCTTTGAAAGCAAGATAACCAAAATGGTAAGGGAAAACAGCTTGATCATAGTGGCCATGATAGTAAAAAACTCCCAGAGTTCAAAAGGGTGCAGAAAGTTGTGTAGTGTTGGTAAGTGTATGGAAAAGATAAAGATGTAATAATATAAGAAGTAACAAAACTAAGTGTGGTGGTTGTGACAGTTTAACTTGAGGTGCATTTGGTGAGAATCACGGGGTAAGCAAGGAGTGTGTAGTGTATAATTATCTCTTTGCAAACATATTTATCAAAACCCTTTGTTTCTCTTGATTTGTCGGTTGTGATGAGTGCAAAAGAGATTCCATTTTCCAAAGGGCAATGAGGAAATTGAAACTGTGGAGGGGACAATGCACTATCATGACTATGAGATTCATTTAACAGTTCACATGGTGAAGCGTTTAGATTTTTATAATAGAAAGGGACCCACTTTCTCTTGGCCTTGTAGGGCACCCTACCATGTGATGTGAGTACTAGACAATGTTAAATGATGAGGATTTTCGACCTATCTTCTGGTTTTCAAATACTTCCATTAGAGCCACATGCATGTCTAATGTAAAATATTACATAGGTACAAATTTAAGATTCTCTCACCATGTCAAACTCTTGATAGGTTCTTGATTGGATCATTTTTTTTTTAAGTATTTATTGAGTAAAAAAGTGAGCAAATGAATCAATTAAGATGTTATTATAAGTTAAAACGGCGCACTTCAATTTTTACAATAATTTCTTGTTTAGTTTTTTCGACTATAGTATAAAAGTTTAAGTCTGTGACATTGATTTTTTTTTTTTAAAAAGTTTAATTTATTTTAACTTCTGATTTCGTTGTCCGGTAAATATTATCCAAACAAATTAAAGTTCAATTTATAACCGAATAAAAACGTTTTTTTAGAGAGGCAAAATTTATTGAATGTATGTGAATGTGACTAAAAAGGACTAGTCTATTGGTTTGATACATTACCACACAAATTGTTCTCATACCATCAACAATTAAATGTGTTGCAATGTTGCACTTCTTATGTTAGCTTCACCTATTAAGGCCTTGAAGAGGAGAAATATTATAATGTTTGAATAGAAAAATTTAAGAAGGTGATCAATTTTAATATTTATGATAAAATATATTATTTGAGTAAAAAGTTGAAAAATAAAATAAAATTTAGACTATTGAATGAGTTAAAAAAGTAAAAAAAATTCAAATTTCACTTAAAAGTAAGAATATGAAATTTTTTATATTTTAAAATTTTTATCTCTCGTTTTCATATTCTCTTCAATTCGATCTTGGTGGCATGTAGTTAGCTTGACTAAAACTGAAGCATTGCTAGCTTACTTGAGGTTTGAGTGTTATAATTTTTTGAAGGTTTATTTTAAACTGAAGTAGATCATATTTATGTTTTGGCCAACATAATGAAGACTATTTTATTATTGATGTAAGTCATAGATATTTTCATCAACATTAATACAGTTTTCTGAACGATGTCAAAAACAATGTTTTTTAGTTGATGTTAACTCGAGTTAATTTAGTTTAGGTTGGTTGGGGTAATTTTTTAATCAACATCAATTAAAGTTATTTCATCAACATTAACTAAAGTTAGTTTTTGAACAATGTAGGTTGAGATTTTTCTCAATCAACATTAAACATTAATATAAATTTCAAAGCCCAAATTAGGAGATTACTTTTTTTATTGATTCAGCTAGAATTTTTTAATTGATCTTAATAAGAGTTATTTTTATATTTACATTTATTATATGGTTCGTTGCTCTTTCCTACTTAATCTTAACTATTATTTTCTCGGTCAAATTTAAGGATGCTATATTTTTAACAGATACAAAATAATTTTGTCCTATTAAGGTAGATGGTTTTTTTTTCATATTTGCAATGATTGATTTTTTTATTAGTGGTACTAAAATTATTTTTTTTTCAATAATTTATTATGATTTCTTTAATGTTAATTGAAAATCGTTTAACCAACAATAACTAATTTTTTTTTCACCAATGTCATTTGGAGAACCTTTTAACTACATTGGTCAAAATTTGGCAAAAAAAAAAAAAATATTTCAATCATGGTTGTATAATTAATGTTGATAGATACAAGTTTAAATAATAGCCGTCAACTAGTTGAAAAAATCTTAACCATCAATAAAAAAAAAGTCTTGTCAATGTTAATTAAAAAAAGCTTTACAAATTTTAATAAAAAGTAATATCAATCAAGATATAAAAAAACATAACTAATATTGATATTTTTAAACTATTAAGTTTTTTAATATTTAAATATATTTTTGTATTTAGTAACAATTGAAATATTTTATTTAAATAAGAAAATTAAAATTTACTAAATATTTAAAAAATAAAAAAAATTAAATAAGAATTATCCAATTTAATATATTTAAATATTTAAAAAATTATGAAATTTTCTACCAAATCGGAAGGAGTGGCATTGGAAATGTAAATCCACGAAGGAAGATAACCTAGAAATTAAAAGGGGCTCCACATAACTTGATCCTAAACTCTTTTTTTCGACATCCACTTAACAACCCACAGTACTATTATTTTACTAATTTTTATATCATTTAATTACAAATTTGTTATTTATTATATATTTTTGTTTTCTTAAAAACCAGCATGACAATGTGGGCAAATGGAGGTGCAGCAGGGTCCAAGGGGCATGGTACGGAGTTGTGAAAAACGCCAATTAAAAGTTGAAGACAGATAAGAGAGTATGGGAGCAAACTCGGAGCTTTTCTGCTGTGGTCCCATTCTATGGAATTTTAACAGAGCAAGAAGATATAATTCTTGTAACCATCTTACATTGGGAATAAAATAATTACATTGTCAAACTTGCTCATACCAAAGCACCTGCACCTTCTCTGAACTACATTAAATACATGCATCAAAGATATATGGCACCATCTTTTCTATAGCTACAAAAATTATATTATAATTAGTTTAATTTTGATACAAAATTCAATTTGTGGATTTTTCTATATCACTTTATAGAGTTAATTGAGGAATAAATGTTTAAAAGTATTTTTCAAACAAATTATTTTAAATTAAAAATAGCTGTTTTTAACCTGCATCGTACTTGTTGAGAGAGATACACTCGTCTTGCTATATACACGTAGTGATAAATTTATATTTATAGGCTCGGCAAAAGCATCACAGGGTGCAATTTTTTTTTTTTGTTTTTACTAGAAGAGTGTAAATTTTTATTTATCAAAATGGATAAGTCATATCACGGAAGCACAACTTCAAATAAAGAAATCATACCACTGTGATACGACTTTAGACAAACTTGGAATTAAAAAGAATTAAACTAAAGTCGTGTCACATTGACACGACTTCAGTATAAAAAAAATGAACTAAACTCATGTCAACATAACACGACTTTAGCGGTAAAAAAATTTTACACTGAAGTCGTACCACGTTGGCACAGTTTATTTTTTTATACTGGAGTTGTGTTTCGTTGGTACGACTTCAGTTTATCTTTTTAAACTAAAGTCGTATCACATTGGCACGACTTCAAGTAAAGAAGTGGTGACTCCATGACACGACTTATCCATTTTCGTAAAAAGAAATTTCATCACAGAACGAAAAAAATTACACTTGGTACTTTTGCCTACAGGCTCACATAATTTATATTATAAGAACTATACAACCCATGACGAATTCTTCCTCTACCCCAATACCCTCTGCACCTCCATAATTTAGTAAAAAATACAAACATGTCCTTAAATGATAAATAGTAAAAAGACTAAAATACCCTCTACCCCCATTAACCTCCTTATCGCTCTTATCTGATTCATTATTCCTTTGCTTGAATCTGATTCATTGTTTTACTGTAGCATCCGGTTTAGTTATTGTATCTTTTTTCATCTTCACCGTCAACAAAAGTGATTTGTGCGTGTGGGTGAGAGTCTGCAACATTCACATCACAGATCTGGGTGGAGAAGCTGCGTATTTGCTTCAATCTGAATTAAAGCTTTAAACAAATGAAAAGTAAAAAAAAAAATATGTTTATTAGCAATTTGTGAGTGGTATTGATGATTAGGGTAGTTAATTTGATGATTGGGTTGCCATCGACAGTGAATCTGCATCGGAGAAGATGAACTTCATATGAACCAGATGCCCGACATCTGATTTAGGGAGCCATCCGATTCACATTTCCAAATGAAAATGTGAACCGGATGACACCCCATTCGATTTACAATTTTTTTTCTAAAATGTAAACCGGATGGAGTGTCATCCGGTTCAGTAATTTAAAAAAAAAAAAAAACAGAAGGTCATTTTAGTCATTTTTACAGGAACAATTTTGACATTTTTAAAACTTATAGAAATGCAAGATGAGAGTATTGGGGTACAGAAAGAATTCGTCGCAATCCACATTTGTTGTAAGCTGTTTTTATACTTCAATTTTTTCGACTCAATATTATTAATTTTCTTAAGCACAAAGTGTCTACATGTTCCCGTATTTAAGCACTCTAATCAGAGTAATAATTATTTATCACATCATAATAAATTAGTGTCATCAAATTTAAACATATATATTCATTTTAAATTAAAACAAAATAATATAATGATAATAATAATAAGAATAAATTAATACTTTGATTTAAAATTTAATTATATTATTATTATAATATAAAAGTTAGTATATTATTATTATAATTATTATTATTATTGTTATTATTATTTTAATTAATTATTTAGCAACATATTTTTTACGTTAAAAATAAAAAATAATAATAATAATAATAATTAACAAAACATAATAATTAAAAAACCGTAAAAAAAATTAAGACATAATTTTTCTAAAATTAAAACAAAATAATATAATGATAATAATAATAATAAAAATAAGAATAAATTTATTTAAATTCATATAAAATTAATTTAAATAATAATAATATTAATATTAATTAAATTCATACAAAATGAATTAATATAATAATATAAATAACTTTTAAATCAAATTATTAATTTTATTATTATTATTATCACTATATTATTTTGTTTGAATTTAATATAAATGTACATGTCTTAATTTAATGTCGTTAATTTATTATAATATAATAAGTAGTGAAATGGTTAAAATAGCTCTTCATTGTCTCTTTGTGACAAGTAAAAACATTAATAATAATAATATGTAATGTTAATTCTATTTGATCAGCTTAAAATTATGTCTAATTTAAAAAATTTCTATTTATCTATTTTGATAAAAAAATTATTTTTTGCCAATTTTAGGGATTAATGTGAAAAATATCCCAAACTAAGAAAAAACCCTATAAAAACTTCACTAAACGAGGCATCATAAACATGGCCAGACACCTATAAAATCGCACATTTGAAAGCAATAATCAAAATGCAATTATTTTAAGGCTCAAATCTTCATTTTACTGCCTAGTACAACACTAGTATACTGCAAACTCCATTTTTTGGGTATGAGGTCCAATTAGCAGCTAGAACCGAAATCTAATGTACAGTAGCGGTGATCAGGTCCCCATTAGAATCTAAGATGTAAAGGCTCGTCATACCAACCTCGTCATTTTTAAATTACAATTGCATACAGTTTTAGGCTTTTAGCAGACTAGGGAAATGCCTAACTAGCAGACTAAAGAATGGAATTAACGTTATTCTAAAAAACATAGCTTTAGAGGTGAAGTAACAAATTGATCAAGCCTCGTGAATTGGTCTTCCAAGACCAGTATAAACAGCTGACCTAAAAAGAAAAGGTGTTTCTTCTGTCAATACCTCTGCATCCAACTTCTCAACATGGGGCCATATCTGCAAGCAACAATTTAATACAAATTTTTAAAACTAAACAAATCTAGTAATATAACCGTGGAGGAACAGGTACAAGATTTTGTATATGCTAAATGTTGTTATAAGGCATTCCCTTAAAAGCCAAAGATAAATGCAAAATGGGAATGGAATAATACCTCAGCAGCATACTGCCTAGAAAAAGCCTTCACATAACCCAAAGTGGTAATACACCACTGCTCCTTTTCACCTACAATATAAGCACCAACTTTCTTCTCTCCATTTGACTGACTGTATAAGACATTAAAAAGCAATAATAATATGCATATGTTCACAAATCAAGAGAAACATTAACTTTTCTTAATTATTTATCTAGCTCGCAAGGACAGACACGAGAACCTGTTTTGAGATCTCTGGTTTTCGTCATCTAATTCCATTGATGGTGGCTCTTCAGTGTCCACTGCCATCACGTCTACTTGTGCAGACTTCAACTCATGCAGTGTTCTAGTTCCTTCAGGAAGGCGCTCTGTCAACACATTTGAGAAGCTTTTGTACAACAAGAGAAACAATGCCTGTATGTGAAAAATAATCACCAATGCAATGAAAATATTATTAGAAACATAACTTCAAGGACATTTGATTCAAATAAAGTAGCTGTTGAGCAAGCCAAAAAGGGCCCAGGAATATTTTTTTGTAACTTCACATTGAAGTAAATCCAACTTGCAGTGCAAAAGCCAGGATACAAGCACAAAATACAAATAGAAGCGAGTCACAGTGCTATATCAGGTGCCTCAAACATGAACGCAGTAAAAAATATAAAAACTGCTTGGCAACTTCTCTATCTCTTTAACTCGTTATTTGCTTTTTCGGTGTTGGAGGATCCCTTCTCCTTAAAGTTTCTTTTTAAAAGTATTTCCTTTTGTGTTTTTTTGTATCGCCCCTCCACAGGCAATCTATCGTGAAGAAAATGAATGGGTTACTGCCAGAGAACAGAGAATGAATAATTCTAAATTTAGAAACACACTATTGGCACATCCACTTTTTTCCGACACATTGAAAAGTTTTCTCTGATCATAACAGAAAAATGTTACCATTCCCAGACAACTTTCTGCAAACAATTAACATACAAATTTTTCATCAATTACCTCATTTTCCTCAATTGCTCGGGCAAGAAGAGCTTCCTTAGATTCTAAAGATTCTTTAAGCGTCACCACATCCTCCTTTGTCTTCTCAGCATGCGATTTCAATCTATTCAATCTAACAGGATTGTCACCAAGAACTGGTTCACCATCCACAAGTGTAAGTTTCGACTCTGCAGCATCTAGCTCTGCTTTGGCCTCCTTGGCAGCTTCTTCAGCTGATGAAATGTTCTTTTTAATAGTTAATATTTCTTTCCGTAGATCAGAAATACGATTGTGTGTCTTGCTTACTGCATTTCTAAGAATCTGTTCAACAGAAATCAGGGTGAAATTACTATATGAAAGAACAAAGTAACTATCATGATGATCAACTGAAAATTCAATACATGCTACAATTCATAATCTATGACAATCAAACCGGAAACAAAAGGATGTAAATTTTGAGCACTTAAATTTATAAATTAAAAAGCTGATCACATCAAATACAATTGAAAGCAAAAGGCAGATGGTTTCCAACCCCTGTGGACTTATAGCATAGAAGGAAGGAGTTACAAACAATCTATCCATAAAACCATTATTATGTACCTCCCATGGACGATCCGATGTATGAAATTGCTCAATATTTTCTGCTGAGAAGACCCATCTTACAATAGCCAGATTTGATACAAGACGATAACCCATCATCCTGTCAATAGCTATTGCTGTCATTTGGGTGTTACTCTTCCAAAAAGAACTCACTTCAGCTATAAGCATGACTTGTCGATCCTCGTCAGGACATACTTTTGCAAAGACTTGTGCATATCTCTCCAAGACAGTTATCAAATGAGTGAAACTCTTGGATCCAATATTGAGAAGAGTTTGTACAACCACTCTGAGGGTAACTTCTAGACCATTATTTGGAAACACGCTCTCATCAATCCAAGAGATTATTTCCCGGACAGGTGACTTCCCCTTAACCATGTTGTTGAGCTTTCCAGACAGTGCATGTTCATTGCCTTCTTTACCATCTTCTGCACCAAAACTAAAGTTCGGCCCACTCTTTGGAGGAAGCAATTCTTCCAAACGAGGTGCATTTTCAATACTCTACAAAATATCACGAAAATATACCATAAAATCATTAATATGCCAACTATGTAAAAAATACTCCTTTCAATTAATTTTGCTGCTAATAGAAAAGCATCCAATGTACTCAATATCAAAATTTTACACAGGATTAGAAGGATGGGAATAAAATATCATAAACCATAGCTTCATAACACGTACCATAAGATCCTACAAAAAATGCAAAAACATACTTACCATACTCAAATGCATAGATATAACAAATAATGAAAATAACCTCTAAATCACATAAATTAAATTAGAACTGAATTCTTAAGCATGACATTCAACAAAATGCATGAGTACTAGTTAGTCACATAACACAAGTTTTTCATTAAATAAACGTTGATAAAAAAACTTATTAATGAGATGTTTTAGTCAATCAAAGTTGTTTCTTCAGGATAAAATATAAATATAGAGCCAAAAATAGAGATGAGAAATTAGGTAGGGGGAACTCGCTGTGAGAGAAGACAAGCTTCTCTCTTCTGCTGCAAGCTCATTGGCCTGTCTGCCTCTCTGTTGTAAACTCCACTGCCCTGGCAGAACAAAGCTTGGGCGTAAGACAAAGAGCAGGTTGAGAGAAGGCAGTTATCAACAACACCTGCATTAGGGTGGGTTTTGTCTCTGGAAAACTCAGACAAAAAAATGAGTTTTTAATTGGACAAGAAATTCAACATGACACCCACTTCAGGTGGACTTGCGAAAGCACTCAAAGCTCACAATTCAAGATTCCACCACAATTCCCGACATATGATTCTGCAGTGAGTTGCCTCACAGGGCAACTGGAAAATACAAAATCATGCTATTTAACAAAGCATTAATCCCTCTACATCAACAAAAACAGATAAACAAAAATCTCTAATCCTTTTACGATTTCCCAATATATAACCATGACAAGATCATGAGTGGCAATGCAGTCTACTTGTCTCATCATAGGGCAATGTGCAACAAATGTAAAATTTACTATTATTCTAGCTTTGATAAATTACCTGCTTAACTTTGTCCCAGTATGACAACCGAACTTCCCTCTCCAAAACCTCTTGGACAAAGACACGTTGTGGAGCCCACTTTGGGAGGTCTAGGACATAAGCCCACTCTTCCCATGGCCAGATGAACTGGAAGTTTGATCTACATAATATAAACCATCAACCAAATTGAATATGAAAACACTTGATATACAACTTAGGCCAAATGTAAATTCCGAATGTAAAAGAACATGTAAAAATATTTTATTTTATTCATATTCAGTAAAAAGGGAATTCTTCAACCTAATCTCAAACAAAAGCATGCCAAGATCTTGTAAATACAGCAGGAAGAAGGTATTATAAGCTAGATCATCAAAATGTCAGCAGCACAGTAAGATAAATTGAGCATGCGTAAAAACAGGGAGAAAGGAACCAAACACAATAGGACACAGACACAATATATTTTCAACTATTAACATTCATCCGAAAGTGATGATTTAAAAAATTATTAGCTCATCGTCACAAAGCACCAAATTGGGAGAGCTATAAATGAGCATCTCATTCTTTAATAACTCATCCAACAAATCTTATGCATAATTAGCATGAACTTTTGTGCCTTGGCAATGTATAGGATTAACCCAAACATCACAACCAATGATTCCAGTAACAAATTAAACCACAATATTGGAGCCAGTTAAAACCACAAGGCTAATACCAACTTCTTTATAAACATGAACTGCCTCATCAATATCACCAGCTTACTTTCTCAATTTCTTTAATCCTTATTAGTTTGAATTATTCACTATTTTCCTTAGAGTGACAAGATCCCCATTTCCTTTTGACCAAAATAACTCCCACATTGCAAAGTCATAAAAGACACAAGTCACTATAACATTTTACTAGATCAATCCTTTGACATTCCAATTCCAGCAGTCCATAACAAGGACATTCAGGGCAATATTGTATCCTGGATCAGAGGCTACAGATGTCAGAAATGTAGCTTGTGTTTCCACCTTTTCTGTTTGATTTAGTTGAACTTTTAACTTTAGCAGGTCAGGGGTATTAACCACTGAACTAGTTTTTGACTTTTAATGAGTGGTTAAGAAGTAACAACATATTCACTTCAACCATTTAAGCTGCTGATTATTCCTAAACTAGATATACTTCAACCAAAACTTCACTTTCTTTTAGTTACCTTCTGTTATAAAATATTTACTAGAGTAATAAGACCTGACCAGGCACAGAAGCAACATAAGATATTATCAAACTAAAAATGAAAATACAATTACAAAAGTGAAAAACAATGTTATGTTATTAATCATGTTTGGTCACCCTATTAGCAATCCAGTAATGGTAATTGGCATGTAAATTTCATCCATTTATTTGGACCATTTAGCTGAATGGTAGTATCAATGGCTAACATTTAAGAAAGATTGATGAGGTTTGGGTGTGCACAAAATATCTAATGGTTAACTGATAATTTTTCAGTTGATAAAGTGAGTATTGCACAGTTGTCCTAAACCAGTATAAGAAGGGACATACATTAATAAGTTAGTCATGACAAAAGGATTGTAAAATACATCCATTAAATCATTTATAATTTGGGCATCATGAAGTTTGCTTTTAAAGTGTTAAGAAATGTAACTCAAAAACAACAGTTTCACTTCAATGATTTTCTCACCATTGAATATAACCACAGCAGAGAATTTTAGTGTCACAATCTTGAATAATATATCTTTCACCATTACTGTCTAGATGCCACAGAAGCTTACACATGATTTTTTTTTTCAAACAAAGTGTATTAGATAAATGAAGAAAAAGGTATAGTTGGGGAGAACAAGAAAGCAAGCCGCACAAGCACAGTACATATTATTGTAAATGTTGCATGTCGTAAAGCAATTGCTTAAATTGTCAACATACAAATGGTGTGAGAACCAAAGGATTAGACGTGTTCGACATTCCATATCCAAATCAGCTATTCTCTCAAAGAGAGCACGAACTGCTCCAGCAACAACAGCAGGAAAAGCTCCAGGAAGAGCCTATTGGTAGCCATATGATTTGTAAGCATTAAACACGAGCTGAAGTTTGAAATCTATATAAAAAAGTGTATTTAAGCAATAATAATTCCCCATTGACAGAAAATAAAGTCAAGAGTGTAATGTACACTGTACCTTGCAAAGGTCAATAATAACAAGTGTGTAACATACTGGTCTGAAAGGTGGTTGCGGTAGCATCAGCAGCTGCAACAGAGATAGATATCACGTTACCCAAATCAGCCAATATTCTTAGTCATAAGCAGCCACTAATGAAAAGTACAACTTCACAAATGTTAGTGACATCAAATTATAAAAATAAACATTTGAGTGCATTTAGTTACATAGCATGTCTTTTACAAAAAGAATGAAAAAGATCAAGACAACTTCATTAAAGCAAACACTTGAAAATAAAAATAATTGGTGGATTCAATGTGACATCTTCCAGTTCTTAAAAATCCATAGTTGCAATTGCTTGAAATTTAAAACATCCAAAACCATTGAGTTTAAATCCACGGTTATCAATACTGCACTTCATAGAATGTTACATTAACTATATGACCAAAAAACCTACATAAATGATAAATTTGTTATTGTTGAGATTGAAGATTCATGCAATCTTGATTGAGTTTCCGACCACTTGAATTTGATGATGGATGTATTGAAAAGTTGATCTTATAATTAAATCTTGGTTTGTGTTGTAATTTTGATGTTTTATGTGTTGTAAATAAGTTTCCATTCTTTAATCGTGATTAGTTTTGATTAAAATGTCTTTAGGAAGTGTTTCGTCTATTTTAAATGCTAAGTTTAATTGATTAAAAATGATTTTAATCAACTACAATATTTTTTATCTTGCTAGGTTTGCGAGCTAGACCATTTTAATCGATTAAATATGTTTTTTAGTCAACTAAAATCACATAAGCATTTTAAAGAATGAAGTTTGCACTGTTTTAATCGATTAAAACACACTTTAATTGGCTAAAATCACTAAAAGGGCTCTTTTAAGTGATTTTAACTCGTCAAAATTTCAATGTAACTCACTACAATTTCGTGGAACTTCATAAAGTTCTGTTTTAATTGGTTAAAAACTATCAGACCTGCAAAACTATGTTTCTTACACTTTTTAAATACGAATTAACTCAACGATTATTGAATCAAGATCAAAGATTGATCACTTACATTGAAGATCAGCATTCTTCATTCTTCTTTTATTTGAGCTGAAATTTGTCCAGGTGATGTTGTTCTATAAAATTTTTATTTCTTTCAGTTGTATTGTTCTCGAAAGGGGTTGTCAAGAAGGTTTTATTGTAATAGGATTTCACAAGAGGTTGTAAGAGATCTTGTAGGGCTGAAGATCTTGTGTTGTGTTGTATTTCTTGGTGTTTGTAAAAACTTGAAATTAGAGGTTGACTAAATAACTGGATGTAACTATTGTGAGGGTGAACCAATATAATTCTTGGTGTTATTCTATTTCTCTTATCTCTCACAACTCATCTCAATTAAACTCATATTGTATGTTTATGGTAGACTAGAGAACATTGAAAATAACATTTCTTGCAGCTGAAACTAATTTTCTTTAAAGTATCCATCAATTCAAAGTTAATCTTTCGTTCATTTTGCAAAAAAATTCTAAATTCTTTGAAAGTTCTATTCATCCTCCCTTGAACTCGGCCTATTTTTCTAACAGTAATATCATTTACCTCAATACAGTGGGAAAAAGGGAACAGTTTCAGTACACCAAAGAAATAATTGCACTTCACTTTATCAATATACACAATATCAGAACAAGCAAAGAGTAAATCACATGGTATTAAACCAAGGCGGAGTGAAGTGTGCCTGAGCAACGCTACAGGGTTCCTGTAACAAATTGCTATAACGGCAAATCATGACCATCGCAGCCTCTATATAGAAACAGGTAAAAATACATCTTTGCCTCCCTTTAAAGCTTCCTGGCCTTCTTTCACCATTTTTTTTTAGTTCCACTTTACTTTTGGTATCAGAAACATAATAGTATTTGAAACCCCTCCCTGATCATTCATTCATAAAGCACTTAAAAAGTTTCTACCCAACCCATGACCCAGTGCTTACAGCACCATTCCTTCCCACCAGCCAAACACTGTTTGATGGTCTTTTCCAGCACACTAACGCCTTGCTCGCCCCTGCTCACCCATGAGTCTTTGTTCAACGGGCCTCATTGATTCCAAGATCTTTTTTTGTATGGTAATTGTATGTTTAGACTACGATTTCATTATAAACTATAAATCTTTATTTAATTTTAAACAATTCTTTAGTTTTGAGCATTTATAGAATGCACAATATATTGTCTCGTGCCTGTAATCAACTGTACAGCAGCCAACCCACTATCGGCTGTAGCACTTGAGGTTGTTCACTCTGCAACACTATCTAGAACTGATAAATATTTAGCACCAAATAATAAAATTAAAGAACATCTCTACAAAATTGACCTTTTCATATTACTACTAAATCAACCACCACAACAACCAACCACAAGATCCACTCTTTTGGAAGGTGTCAGACAAATTCACACCTCAACAGAATGATTTGGAAACTTCAACCTCATCTCCCAGCGCCTGAATGTGCAAAAGGACATTGCTATATGTTTTCTTAACAAGATTTTCTTCTGGTACCATATCACCCTACTGCAATTTGAACTGGACTAGATTTTGGGAATCTCTACTCAATTAGAACATACAACATTCACGGGCTCATTATGACAGCAAATGTTAAGAGAAGTGGAAAAGCTTTTTTTCCCACATCACTGAATTCCCTTAACATTCAATCGACGATAGATGTCATTGGAAAGTAATATTGTTCTTAAGCTTTGTTAGAATAGGCTTTATTAAAAAGTTGTACCTATCTATACCTAGGGTCCTAGAAGTGCCTTTACTTGTTTCCTATTTTTTTCTATCAGATTAATCTACAGTTTCTGTATAAGTATGAGAACATAAAAGAGACTTGAAAAAGCTCTCTAAAATATATTTTCTATTTATTTTTCTCAAGTAGCTTATAAAAGCATCTTACTCTGGTCACAATAATACTAATTGTTAAAGCTTTATACTATATTGTTATAGAATACGTAAGATATATTGCAATTTTACATGTAATACCTGAGAGAATATTGTCTCGGCCATGAGGTACTCATATCTGAAGGAAACTGGCAGACCAACCATGAAAGAGGCACATTCCTTTCGACTAGCTTTGCATTAAACCAGAAATGATAATAGTTATAATTACATCAAAACATTTTTATTGGAAAAAGGTGTAAAAGAAAGGCAGAGACGAAATATAAAGGACTAGGGAAATTCTAAATAAAATAAACTCATGTTCCCTAAATTCCATTGATAATATAGAATAGAACTTAATTCTTCATTGACACTCAATATAATAAAAAAGTTTAAATTAATAACACAAAATCGGCAAGCCATAATGTGTTGTAGTATATCTTTTTGGTATTCAAACTCCATCACAGGGTCATTACTGCATTTATAGTATTAAAGAAAATGAATGGTCTATACAAACCAGCCATTGAAGAACAGAAGCACATCTAGGAGATACTCTTCCATAACAAATCTGTCTATAGGTTGTAGATCCTGCATATAAAAGATTATTTCATTGAACCCACAGATATGGTTGGCAAGTACCAAATTGAAATTACTGAACATAAAAATGCATCTATAACACACAAAAATGAACATCTTAACATGCTACGAAAAGCAGACCATCATACAAAAAGAACTTTGTCAGAAATAATGACAACTGTGAAGGCACATGGTGGAGGAAGCAGAGGAAAAGAGAAAAAATAGGAGGAAAAGAAAATGCACAGTGAAAGGAGTAGCCAGAAATCAGAATGAGACAATTTCATGAAAGAATTTGACACTGATAAACAATGGGTTCACCGAGAAGACAAATCGGAAGATTAGGCTTTGACACCATGTAGACAGAAATGGCAAACATTTGTGATAAAATCCTCTTGTTTTTCTATTAGCACACCTGAGAAACATAGATACGTATAAAGTATTACATAGGGATGGGCCCAAGCTCATACAAAATATTTCATAACACATTGTATGACAAATATTTGAGTTGCTTGTGTAGAGCACTGAAAGCAATAGTACAAAAGCAATCCCATCAGAGCATAAATGATAGCCTAGTCAAGAAACCAAACCATCCATTTTAAAAAACACAAAAGAATACAATATTCATATGGTTTTCTCCAAAAGAAATGGAGAAGGTATATAAAAAATTGCTTGAATATTTAAAACATAGTACTTCATTAGGGATTCTCGGTATTAAAAGCTGAGAAATATCCTAAAGGAAAACGGAAAATTGAGTAATTGTACTCATTTCCTCAGGAATTTGAAAAGTTTTGCAGACTGCCGAATAATGCAGACATTTGACATAGTCTACAATTAACACATTGGGTAGTGAGAAAACTGTCAAATTGAAATTCATTTTTGAAAATAAAAGCCTAAATTAATAAAGAGCAGAGCTGGATACAAATAAATGCAATTCCATTACATGGTAAAAATAACGAAAAGAAGTTTCCATTAAAAATTGATTAAAAGAATGGAAATCAGTGTAGAGACGCAAATCACCTCATGTTTACTGGGAGGAAATATGTTTAACCGGTGAATCCTTTGAGGGTATTTTAATTCTGCTTCATGCCTCTGTTTACCAGTAGACACGCCAGAAGAGACTGAAGGTGGTTTTGGTAGGCTGGGGCAGCTTATTGGCCCAAATTCATGAGACTTCCCAGCAACCAGCTGAGCTTCAAATGAAAGATGAGGTCTTGGAACTAACAATTGAAACAGAATATAATCAAAAAGGGAATAAAACACAATAAATTAAATAAAGGTAAACAAAGTGATGTTTATGATAAGAAAAAATAAAACAATAAGAAATGAAAAAGATAAATCAAATGAATTAATTTTATTCACTAAAAGATTTGAAAATATAATATAAGCTCCTCATACTCTCCTCATATCATCCTAGTGCAAGATTAGAATTTGAAAGTATTAAGGCAAGAGTAAAATGCCAGTAAAATATTTTGAGCACTGAAAGCAATGCATACACCTTCTTGCTATGTACTTTTGTTTGGCACATACAATGCATATCTATGTACGTGGGTTTTGAGCTGTTAATCCCACACTCCAAGTAATACAAAACCGTTAAACAATAAACCAAATCCTTTTACATAGGAATTGTTGGCATTGGTCTTTGAATCAAACAGAAAGTACTATAAAGTCAACTTCTAACTAAATGGAATAAGACAAAAGGTTTGCAGGGAAATACAACATAAATCCATAGGGAGGAAGCAAGGTGACACTTTCCGAGTGAATAATAAGAGATGACATCTTTCCAAAATTTATCCATACTAGTTAAAAGTTAAAACATCAAAAGCATTCCTAGGCATTCTACTAAGTACTTAACTACTTAATCTTTTCAGAAAGGTGGTCAATTCATAGGGAATTGTACCAGTGTCATGTCATCCAAGCAATCAAAACTTACTAAATGCAGCAAGCATGTGTGCTATCAAATCATTGAAACTTCAATAGAAAAAGATAAAATGGAGAATTCAGAATTGTTAGAAAGTATTTAGAAAAAAACATAAACTATGCTTAAAAAGGAGCCCATTGATTCCCCGAAAAAAAAAAAAGTAAGAGCGCAGAAGCACAAGCCTGCCTCAGTTAGATGCAAATATCTCTGGCAGAAGATTCCCACAGAACCAACTCACAAGACAAAATAAGTTTTATGATTTAGTGGAAGTTACATAGACATAAACTATGCTCCTAATATGTATAAAGGGAGAGACAAACATCATGTCTCACGCATCACATACACCAAAACAAAAGAGCAGCAGTATAAAAAGGATTGTGCAACCATATTAGTTCAGTCTAAATCAGATACATATTCTAGAGTGTATTCTTCTGACACTTATAAACTGCATACTTGATTAAAAAGACTACCTCATACTGATAGAATCTGCAGATGCCTGGCAGAGAGAAAAATAATGGGTCTAAAAGTAAGATGACAATGGTGTTTGCATTTTTTCATGTGTATGGAATAAGTTTTATAAACAAAACTTCAGCCTCAATACAGCTAAGACTTAAATATTCTACATCCATCAGGGCCTTTTATTTGTATATAAGAAAAAAGTTATATTTGAAGGTTTTATTTTGAAAAACAGTGCGTTCATACACTCCTCTGCTGAGTGGTGTGTGTGTAAGTGTGTAATACGAGTATTGGCAATACAATTATGAGAAATCATAAGATATACAACAAAAGGTAATCATTATTCAACATTCCCCCTCAAGTTGGAGCATATAAATTATATTTACCAAACTTGGATAAGAGTGTGAAGAATTTCAAATTCCATAGTTTCTAGGTGGAATTTTAAATTCTACAGATTTCAAGTAGTCAAAATACACAATCAATTTTTTGGAATTTCAATTTCTTTTAAAATTATCTATCTAAACAACATATCTTTTTCATAAAGCATTTTAAATTCTTTATAAAAATTAATTACACTCTAAAAATTTCTCATCCAAACACAAGATTAAGTTTTACTTTAAGAGATTCTTTGTAAACAAAACATCAGTATGTAGAGAAATAGCCACAAAACAGGAACAAGAAACATTATGACAAAATGCCCTAAAATTACAGCAAGAAGAAAGGGTGAACAGTGTAAAGGATTTCAATTTTTTAGAGAAAGGTATAGTAGCATAAATCATTCGACACAGAAAAGAGAATATTACCACTTTCAACTTTCCATCCATTGCTTGCTAAAACCTGTATTCTATCCCATAAATCTTCTAAAAAATCCTGGAAAGTGAAAATGAAATGTTACAAATATAATCCTTTTCAAACAATCTCTAAACAATGATTCGAAGAGAGTGGAAACAGAGAAACATAACAAGATAAAAAAGATCTTTAAGTTACAAGAAAAACGCATTAAGTTGCCAATACATTGGATCTATAACCAACAAACTAAAGCAATAACACTTCGTAAATTTAAACACTGATCTTCTGAGGAGAAGCACATAAATGAGACACAAGATAAACAAAAATTAAGTCTTTATCCCACTAGGAGAGATTCTCTTCAACATGCAACAAAATTTGAAATGCAACATTAGGATTTGAATAAATTTAACACAAGTGTCCAACATGCATCAGACAATTATAAGTTTATAACCATAGCCAATTATATAATAGTATGGTAAAATCCTAAAGCAGTGTTCAGCCTTCATCAAATGCACCATCATAAGTATTAGCTAAAAAGGAGCCAACCTTGTCACCTTCCCCATTTTCATCATCATTCTCGAAAAAGGATAAGCCAGCATCAGATGTATGCCTTCTGATGCTCAAGTACGCTTCTACACCAACTATCACTCTCTCAATATCTTCAGGAACTTGCTGTTAACGGACATGACATGCAGTTAAATGGAAAAGAATTCAGTGATAATGAAATCCATATTTGTAGGAAGAGAATGAATTCTGCATATAATGTTTGAACCCGTACAGGTTATGGGTTGGTTCCTATTTAAAGTACAGTAGAAATTAAAAAAAAGGGAAGGGAAATTCTAATCAATGAACAAGCTAAAAATACTTTCCTAAAAATCGAACAAAAGTAAAAGACTCCTTTCCCATCATTCTCTTTTTAATAGGGATTCTATAAGAGAGAAAAAAACATTTACAAAATAGTATAACCTGAACATACATGCATATATTTAACAAGGAAAGGAAGTACCAACCAAGAACGGATAGCATAGCAGTTGTATCATTTTCTGCAATGTTTACAACTTCTCAACATAATAGAAGTTCATTATATGTGCATTAAATTCTTTATTCGTTGTTTCCATAATATGAGCCGCTCACAACTTAACTGCTATTTCACTATTTACCGATGCTACCAACTGATACCCACCCACAAATGTCAGATACAGTGACTATCTGGTGACAACATCTACATATCAATATAGATAACTCCAACTAAAGAATGGATAAATAAGTGAAATTTGTCTTTATTTAAATATGAAAACAAACTGAAAACAAACAATACAGCCGTTCTTGAATAAGCCATAAAACAATTTAATTTATAATAGCTCATACTACTTTAAGAAATTAAATAAAAAATAAGTGATATATCATAGAAAGAGAAAATAAGTTAATATAAAAGATTTAAAAATAGGAAATTCAGAAATTGATACATCTAATAATCAGATAGAGAAACAATTGGAATATGAGCAGAGGAACATTCTAACTTACAAGAGCTACCTTAGACTGCTTAAATAAAGTTGAAAAATTTACCAAACTTGTAATTTAAAGCATCAAATAATTACCTCAAAAAGTTCTGCTCCACCCCATGGGAGGCATGATAAAATGCAACCTATGTAAAAGTCTGCACATGGCTGCCATAAGGGATTGCCTTTTTCCTCATCTACTGTTGTGGCAGCTGAGGATAAAAATGTTTCAAAGACAGCCACCAAAGAGCTCGGTTGAAGAACCTTACTGCACATCTAAAGAATTTACAAGAAAACAACATGCAAAAAACTTGCATTCAGTTAAATAACTACTTCACATGAACATACAATGACATGAATATGAAGATAAAATGTGATCATATTTAGAACTCATAATGGTAGGGATATGTAAACAAGTGTGTTTGGATTAGCTGAGGGAAAAAACTTTATTTCAATAATCAATTATATCTTTATATGCAACTATAGGAAATAAGTTTTATGTTTGGTGAAGTGTTTACAAGATAATCCATTCTATTTGATTGTACAAAGTATTTTCTTTTTTATAGTAAAATTACAAAGAAAAAGTATGAAGTTAGTATAGCAATTGGCTTTGTATTCAAAAGTAATTAATTATTGCAGATAAAATAGGAAAACAACAATTTTATCGAAAATAAGTTAACTTTCCATCATAAGCTCCAAAAATGTGCTTAATATAAATTTTTCCTTTGCAATAGAAATAGCCCAACCTTACAACCTGATTTTCACCAATAATAGTTTGATACAAAAGAGCAGAAAGGTTTCTAATCAGCTTTTTTTATGGGAACAGCTTTTTTTTACACATTATAATCAATAACAAACATGCTCTTTAAGTTATACATGTAAAATAGAGTCAGGAACAGGATCCTAGTCAGCTTCTTCTATGAAAACATCCTTTTAGGGATTACAATTTGAAACAAACATGCTCTATAAATTGTACGTGTACAAAAGACTAAATGACAGGAAAAAAAATTACAAGCTAAACTGTACAACATTTAAAAAAAAAAAAAAAATACTGAAACACAACAATTATTCATAAATGTAGAATAAACCAGTGGTGAAAACTTGATGCATTTCTTATCTACCTCAAAATGCCAATAATTACAATATTCCAGTCAACAGTTTGAATGTCAATAATGCTACACAATTTTTTTTTTCAAAAAAACAGTGCCAATACATACCATAACAGTCAAAAGCCGCATTAGAACACGAACCCCATTGCAGTTTCCAGCATCCAAGGCATCCTAAATTAAAAAATTAAAATAAAAGATGAGAAATGCACAAAAACTAAAATTATAGGGAATAAATTAAAGGGAGTCAGCAGAAGCACTAAAAGATCAAATTAGTAAGTTCTTAGATTCAAAACTTTGTTGCAGAATAAAGAAGTATATAATGACGTTATTTTGGGTGAACAAAACAAATTGAAAATGAATTTGTGTGTTGAAAAACCATTAGTAAGAATCAACCATGCATTAAATCAAACAAACCTTACACAACAAAAATAAGTGTAAATTTTTTCTTTAAAAAACTAATCTGAAAAATGTTTCACCAACAGTTAAATATTTCAACCTGGTTTAAATGACCACAACAGACTGAAAACGGCAACATCAATGCCACTACAATGAAGGTTAAAACCGATGGTTTCTTATGTTATCACATGACACTTCTAGTAAGGTTGTGTCTACTTTAATGTAAACAATTATCATAAGAAAAATTCCACATGAAATGATGATTCACAAAAGTACTTTCATTTATAAGTCAGTGGCAGCAGGCCGAAAAATCACCAGTTTATGGCAAGTGGTCCAGAAGCCAAAGCTAGATGAAAGACACATTGAAGAAAAAAAGAATTCAAGACAAAATAAATAATATAGACTTAATAGTATTTAATCAACAAACTTATAGAAAGAAAATAGAAAATTTTAATAATTGACATCAACAAATATAAAGAAAATAGTATTTTCAACCAAAATTTAACTCCTATTTTATTTATTCTTTTCCAGCTCAGTCCTCATATTTGTACTTTTCTTGTTATAAATAAGCTGTCACAGTAATTAATTTGGGATAACATCTGATTTCATTGGCCAACAGCCTCGTATCAAATGGAAAAAATTTAAAAAAAAGAAAAGAAAAGGCTAAAGTTATCTTTCAGGTGAAGATTTCTTATATTATTCTCTCCTTTTTTAACTCATTTTAGTGAAAGTAAAAAATGTGGAAGGATTTCAGTGAAACTATTGCACATTCTGTTCAATATTAGGAACAAAAACTTGGACCAATCAATGTATGGCAACTAGTGGATTTATAATTACACCACATGAATCGATCTATAAAATAAAATTTAGCATTACTTGTGAAAATTTTGGCAGCCAACTTGTGAAAATCTGATAATAGCATTCAAAATTCCCTGTGCGAATTTGATATTCACACACATCCAGATCATGTGATAAAGCAATCAAAACATGTCAGCGAGTGGGAAAGCATGCAGCAGCATGAACAGACGTCATGGAGCAGTGTGCATTGTTGGACAACATACAAAAGCAGTTGAAAGCCTTAACCTGGACAGGCTAAGCATCCATTTTTTATTGGTTTAGCACCAAGTTGCTATTGTCAAAACAGTTACATGGCATTTCCAATCTGTAAATGTGAGCATACCAGCTGCAGGTTGGTTCCTGGTTAAACCGAATTTTAAAACAGAGATTTGGAAGGTAGGGTTTACAGGGGGGAGGGATTTGGGTGGGGCTTGTATTTTGAGTGAAGTTAAAGCTTGATGGAATTGAGAACCTACTTTGTTCATGTTGGATCAAACACGTACCACTAAGTTAAAAATTATAGTTTATAGTCAAGGTGCAACTTTTTATATTTAAAAGCATAGTAACTCAAGCATCATGATTTCAATTGTGACTTGATTCACTTGACCTTTACCATGGGACAATTGATGTACCTTATAACAATGTCCCCCTCATCAATTATCCAGCTAGGAATCGAAGACTTGGCACACCCAGCCTCCACCATGTGACATTTAACGCAACCCACAACAATCTCTTTGGAAATTGAACTTACTAATATTCCAATATGTTGAATCTCAATACCAAACTACTTTGATAGTCTTTTAGGAGGGATTAAACTATTTTACACTAAACATGGCCAAAGGTTAATACATTCCAAAACTCACAAGCTCATTGGTTAGGAACAAGGCCAGCCATGCCTAAATCTGGATATTTTTATGGAAAGAAGCGTTAAACTTTCCATGTCATTCTAAAATGACCAGCTTTGACAATACATGATTGAATGGAGACAATGCTGCTCCCATCTCAAAAAATAGTTTGATATTTTTTCCAATCAAGCATCCACATACATGAAACCCAATTAGAATTTCAATAGGGAAAAGTTACTAGTTTCAGATCCATGTACCTAATAATTATACATAGCAAGCAATCAACATCACTGTGAAAACTAATTACATTAACTTTCACATTCTAATTTACACCATTAGATTTTACAATTCCTCATCAATACTCAATTAATCATAGACAGCTTAGTCACATGGAAATAGTACTAATACCCTTAATGGCACATTCAGCTAATTAACTAATTCTAATTAAAGGAACAAAGACAATGAAAATACAACACCAAGAAAAGAACCTAGAAGTTTCAGTGGCTTAATTGCTTACCTGAAATAGAGTTTGAGTTTTCTCCACTAGTTGTTTCCCAAAGTCCTCATTTTCCAAATTAATTAAGCCAATCTGCAATGAAATCATTCAAGGAAAAACCGGACGCTCAGAAACTTCAATTGGAATAGAGTGGTAATTAGCTACACAATTACAGCATACTGATACACATAATTCACATCCGAAGTAAAATGCAGCAAATAAAGTAATATCAGAATAACGTAACAGCATAGGAGAGTAAAGGTGTTAGACTAGGTAATTACAATGCTTCTTTTATTATTTAAGTATCAAAGTTTATAAGCTTTCACCCAAGATCTGCTGGTTAGATACACTTCAGCTTTGAAATTCACATCTAGTATATATCTTGTATGAACATTATCGCATCATGATGTTAAAAACATGATATTGCTCACTAAAAAACACTGTTTTCCAAATGCATTTATTTCACAAAATGTTAATTCCAGAGCCAAAAAGAATGAATTGTGGCCACTGTATCTTTAATAAACTGTTATAACTATTGAAATCTATAAGTTATACTACAACTCTGTCAGTATACTTGATCGAAAAGACCTTTAAAATTCACCAAACTGAATAGTAGTAAACACAAGCTAACAAAGTTAAGAATATTAAGTCTTTTAATAAAATGGAAACAAGAAAATTTTCAAAAATTAAAAATTGGATACATTATCATGTCATGACTGATAACTAGCAATTCTATGTAAATAGCCCATAATATTCAGTAGAACTTCAAGTGTCGTAACCACAACAATAATAAATTAAGTCCACCAAGTTCCCAGTATTGATACATGTTCACCAAATAAAGTTACCTCTAAGAATGGAACACGTATATACACTCCCAAAAGTAACAATACTGACTAATAATTCTAATGAGAACAAGAACACCCCATATATACGTGATATCCATGCATACACATCCACAATAAGATATTGCAACATGCAGGAAAATAAAATAACAGATGTCATTCCAGTTCAAGAGAGGAAAGAAATCTCTACCAGGGTTCCATATAGAGGAATCTTGTGAGGCAAATGCTCAGCACACGTAAGAATGAACTGCACAAACAAATCCAATAAAGTAAATCTGTTGTGATATCAAGCAAGGCAATGAGATATTATGGTACAGAAAAAGACAACACGTACAAACACTACACGCTACACAAAATCACACATGCTAGAATGTTGAAATAAGACAGCAACATAAAAAGTGTAATATTTGAAAACATGTAGAAGAAATTGCGATGAAGCAACAAACAAGTCCACATAACGCAGTTCTAATATAATTACAAGGTTATAAATTCTAATCAACTTTCAATGTTTCAGATTTCTGAAGCACAATCGCTCTTTTCTGAAGAAAATCACTGAGCGAGCAACAAGCTAAAACGAAAGGCCAAAACAAACTATAACTATAATTAAAAACAATCAACATCCACATATTACTCAAATATATATTTTCCACATTGATAGCGCTTCAATTCAGAATGAAAATTGCTTCACAACTGTTTCGTACAACATAAATGTAGTATATTACAAACTTAGTCCACTCTCGTAGCTACAAGTACAAGCCTCAAAACTCCCGAGAAGCGAATCGAAAACACTTCAATTATTCAACCGAGAAAAACGAATTGACCTAACTATCCAAAACGCGATCAAAATACATACTAACGAGAAGAATCAGAGTTTACCTCCAAAACATCGGTTTGAGAGTGGTCAAGTTCGCGGCGAAGGGCGCCAAAGCACGTATCCTGAGAAATCAAAAACAGAAAAAGAGATTAAACGACAGCGAGTTTCGCGGGAAGAGAAAAAAACGAAGAAGAAGAAGAAAAAACTACAATGTGATCTTTGTAGTCAGAGGAGACTCCGTATTCGGGACTCTTGTCACCGATTCGTAGAAGAAAGTTTTTCCAACTGCTCATGGTTGCTACACTGCTACCACACGGAAGAGTGAGAAGCGAACAGAGGATCGAAAAGGAAGGGGTGTTGGGTTTTTATGAGGGTTTAGTGTGGTGCACCCGACAAGGACTTCAACTTTCAACCCTAACGGTGTTAGTTGCTGGCCCCAAACTGGGAAGGGAATACACTTCTTGTTTATTAGACTTACTAAAACCATGCAATTAATAATTAACATCTATAATCTATAATTCATAAAGAATTTTTTTGATAATTAATCTTTTAGTTTTACCCATATTTATAATTTATATGTATAATTTATTTATACCTTTTAACTACCAGAATTCTTTTTATTACTAACGAATTAAGTTTCTTGTTTTACCTTTATTTATTTTATTATTGGTAAAACAACTACATGACAAGAATTACATTTTTAGTATACATTTGGTAACTGCTCAAGCTTTTCTTTATTGATTTTGTCATTATTTTAATATAAATTTTACTAATATTATTTATTAATTATTATCTTTTATCCACTCTTTTAGTATGTACATTATTTCCTGATTTTCTCTTACCTCTTACAAATATAATTCATGTTATTTATTTTATTATTTTTGAAATATCCACCTGATCATAAATAATAAGAATTTTTTTCTACCATACTATATATATATATATATATATATATATATATATATATATATAAATAGGATTAGTTTAACGAATGAGTTATAACTTATTTTAGTTATCGTTTAATGACAATTATATTTATTTATTTAAAAGGTTATGGGACAATTTTTGACTTTCCTAAATATTTATTTATTATTTTTATAATTTTACTAATTTAATTGTCAAAAAAATCTTTTATAATTGATTTTATTTTCGGTCAATTCATCATTATTATGTTAAAAAGTCTTTATCATATCAGAAGAATGTTACTCAGGTTAAATAAGAACATTTGGTGTCCACTTAGGACGAATGTTACTTAGGTTAGATAAAAATATTTGGTATTCACTTAGGACTTTGGTAAAACTTTTCCAAGACTATCTCTTCACTAACAAATCATCAACTTCTTTTCGAGCTAGAACGGACTTAGTGGAACCCCTCAAAAGTCACATGGAGGCAATCCTCTAAAAGAGCAAGACTAACATCAAGAATGCTCTCCAAGAAAGTGAACTCAATGTTCAAAATGCCTTGACTACTGTTCGAAATGAAATAGTGATAAAACTCCAAACCTAACAAGAAGGCCCTGATAGTGATATGTAAGTTATCCAAGACCAGATAGTTGTCTTACACCAAGGATAGGTGCAGGCGTCCCAATCAGCAGTCGCAAGCTTCTCCAATTCAAGAGGAATAGACAGCTTAATCGAATACGGAAGGAACTCAGACATTAACTCAGGAGACTCCCCAAAGCCTATTAGCCTCACAAACAAGGCATACAACTCATTATGGAGGACTATTGCGAACAAATACAACTGGTCTCAAATATTCAATAGACATATCCAAAGCAGGACCTCAACAGGGAGCAAATAGACAATGAGAGATCAGAAGATGTGATAAGTCCACACCTTTCGGGGTGATTCCAGCGCCTCCTTTGAAGGAAGAAATGAGGACCCATATAAATGGCTTTCATCCATTTACCCCGAGGTCATGCAAGTTCGGCTATCGTCAAAATGGACGTGGCCAAATGCGAAGACTTATAATGGTAGTTTGAACCCTGAAGTCCAATGTCCATGTGAAGTCATATCTCACTTAGACGAATCTCTTTTCAGATAACTTGAATGTACATTGTCGCCTATTTCTCACAACTTTGGACAGGGCAGCTTTGGAGTGGTATTATTCGTCACTTCCCAATTCAGTTGATTCTTTTGAAACCCTTTATGCGAGATTCTTTGCTCGATTTGCGAATAGTAAACTGATGGTGGCATATTCAACATCTTTGCAACATGTCACACAAGGCGAGACTGAGTTTCTTCGCCAGTACATAACTTGGTTCTCCAAGACTACACTTAGTATCCCTAATCTCCATCCTACAGTATTCATGCACTTGCTCATGGTGCGCTCAAGCTACGAGGTACATCAACATAGAAGAGAATACAAGGCAAGAAAGAGGAAAGCTTAACCGCAAACCACAAATTCTAGTGGCATTCGCTTCCCTAAAAGGAAATGACTAGGTAAGTTTAAATCTTACACACCCTTAAAGACCAACAGTGATACCATTTTACAAGAAGCATGCAACTTGGAACTCATCTAACTTACCCAACGAAGCCATCTCACCAGGACGTTGATCCAAAACTTCGGTGCAATTATCATCAGAACTATGGTTACATTACAGAAGAATGTTCCAAAGTATGTGAAATTATAAAAAGAGCTTATTTTTTTAGGGTCTTGCCTATTTTGTTTAGCGAAGCCAGGCAAGATAGGGGAGAGGTGCCTGAGGTGGACACGGTGGACGTTTCTGTCATTTTCATGGACTATGGAAGGGACGACAAGGAAACACCTCGAGACCATACTGCAGGCAGAACCCCAAACATATAAAAAGGGAGGCTTGGTTCAATAAGATCATACTATAGTGGCAAGATCAATCAACACAATAGTAGGTGGGTTTGAGTTGGTTTACACTATAGCTAGAGGATTCACCTATGGGGGAAGCTCGAACTCCGCAAGGAAGAGACACCTTAGGAGCATCAACTTGGTAAGTCACTTACCACCGTGCTCCCAGCTGCCCATAACTTTGTCTGACTTGAGGACTTCTCCATCAATGACCCTAAATAAGATGATCATGTGGTAGTCAGTGCTACCATTGCTAGTTGAAGGGTTCACAAGGTATTGATTGAGCAGGGGAGCTTGGGTGATGTTCTTTGTTGGTCAACATTCAAGAAGCTACACATTCCTGACTCAACCATCAAGTCTTATTGAAAACCTTTGTTAGGTTTTTCCTGGGAAAGGGTTCACACGAGAGATTATGTAAATCTACTAACAACCTTTGACATTGGCCAATTGTACCCAACATTGATGGTACGTTATATTTTAACTAAAGCTGATACGTCATACAAAGTACTCATTGAATGTCGAACCTTTAACCAACTTGGTGTTGTGGTTTCCACTCCCCACATGGTCATGAAGTTCTCAGGGAAGAATGGCTCGATAATAACTATGAAAGTTAATTTTTCCTACTATTTTTATATCCTTGTGATGCAGGATGAACATTCACATCATAAATCAACTTTAATTCTTGGAAAACCATTCTTAATGACAACTAAAACAAAATAGATATCTACTCAAGAACATTGTCCATGGTGTTTGGAGAAGATCTAGTTCATTTTAACATTTTTTAAGCAATAAAGCATCTAGTGGAAAATTGTTCTATGTTATATGAGTATTCTGTATTTTTAATTGATGTTGTAAATCTGAAAAACAATGTTTATTTGAGTACTCAATTAGATTTAAAACTAGAAGAGGAAAATTTTCAATTCTTACAAAACTCAAATTATACCGTGTTAAAGAGGAGTGATTGCAAGAATGAACAATATGCAAACTGTGTTGAAATTATTTACACTATTTGTGGAAAACCTTTTTCTTTTGCAGGTTCAAATATTACATCAACAATTGTGTTTAGTGCTAAAACACTTAAAACGTTGCAAGCATCTAATACTCACTAGGTGTCTTTGAACATCAAATATGCTCACTTAGAGCTGAAACCTGTGCCAAATGATTTGAAATATACCTATTTGGATGTAGAACATAGGTTACCAGTGATAATTGCTAATAACTTATTCGCTATGAAGCTCGGACACGGTCCATGTTACCTGCTTCCGATACATCTCCAACAGGGACACGCCACGGAGGCGTGAACGACACCGCATCAGAAACCCAACATTCTGCCGGATATAGTCCACTATATTTGACATGCGAATAAGACACGGTCCACTCTATTGGAGTGTGTCTTCCACCAAAATCGCAATATTCCAATACAAATCCTAACATCAAAACCCAAATCTTAACAAACGTTCATAAAATTCAAAACAAATATATGCAAATCCCGAAATCAAAGATTTTTATTCATCAAATAACTCAAATAATATTATGAAAATATTCTAAAAATGATTATAAATAATCGATGTGAGACAAATGAATAAAATCAAAAAGAAAAGAAAAGAAAAGAAGAAGACAATCTCTCTCACTACTATGTGAAAAAGACGACGTCTCTCACTGTTATGTGGAAGACGCTCTCACACTGTAAAATAGATTTTTGACTCTCGGATACGAAAGAAAGAAGAAGGAAGTGTGCTCATGCTATTTGCTTTTTAGTTCTTTGATACGAAAGAAAGAAAAAAGTGTGCTCATCTTGAGAAAGAAGACTATGATTCTTCTATAAGGAAGAAAAAGGTAAAGTTACCTTATTTAATTTTGAAGAAGAAAAACAGTTTGTTATATGATATATATTTCTTTTATATATTTTATTATTTTATTTATAATATTATTGTAGTTTATTATTTTATTATAATAATTTATATTAATAATTATATTTATAATATTTTATTATATGATACCAATTTTTTTTTAAATTGTTATATTTTATTTACAGTTAAAATTTGAATAATATTTTTTATTTAATTTACGTCTTTTTAATTTATATTTAAATATATTGTGTTATATAATTATATTGTATTTTATACTTTTTATAATTTGACTATTATATTTTTATCTTATTTTTAAATTATAAACATAAAATATATTTATGTTATTACTTAATCTATTTTTTAAATGATAAATTAAGATTATAAAAAATAAACTAAACTTTTACTTAAAAAAAATTATTATTAAATAATAGTTTTATTTATAAAATTTTATTATATGATACCAACTTTTGTAAAATTATTAGGTAATTTATATTTAAAATTTGAATAATATTTTTTATTTAATTAATTTTTTAAGTTATATTTAAATATAGCGTGTTATATAATTATGTTATATTATATATTTTTTACAATTTGACTACTATATTTTTTTTATTTTATTTTTAAATTATAAACATAAAATATATTTATTTTATAACTTAATCTATTTTTTAAATGATAAATTAATATTATAAAAAAATAAACTAAAATTTTATTTCAAAAAATTAAATATTCTATTATATTTTTTAAATAATCATGCTGAAATAAAAAATATTAAATAACGTAATAATTAAATATTATTTCAAAAATATATAATATATAATATATAATATAATAATTAATTTTTAATTTTTCACATGTTTTATTTATTATATTTATAAATTATTTTTTATTAGATAAATTTATTTCATTTTTGTATGTAAGTAATTTTTTTATATTTATTTTTTATAGGAAATTAAGATGAATAATCAACCTATCGAAGAAGATGAAACAAAACCTTTATGAAGATATGTTTCAAAATTGAGAAAAAATCCTGGTGGAAGGAATAATATGATCAAATGCAATTTATGTGATTTTTCATTCAATGGATCTTATACTAGAGTAAGAGCTCATTTATTACAACTTAAGGGCGAAGGAGTTAGAAGTTGTCCGAAGGTAAGTTCGTCAAAACATGTTGAGTTTAAAAAATTAGACAATGAATCAACATTGAAAATAGAAATTTCAAAGAAAAAAAAAAGGTCCATTTACCTCCTATATCTGATGAAGGAAATTCGACAAATAAGGACCTCAGGAGATTAAAAGGTCCTTTGGAGTCTTCTTTCAATATTCAAGCCAGAGATACTCTTAATTTTGAAATTGCAATGATGTTTTATTCTTCAGGTTTACCATTTAATTTAGCAAAAAGTCATTATTATAGGAATGCATTTTCTTATGCAGCTAATACTTCTAATCTTAGTGGATGTGTGCCACCAACATATAAGAAATTTCGATGTCCTTTACTTTCAAAAGAGAGAATTCATGTAGAAAACCTTTTGCAACCTATAAGAAACTCATGGAAACATACAGGGGTGACAATTGTTAGTGATGGGTGGAGTGATCCCTGAAGAAGGCCACTTTAAATTTTATGACTGTCACTGAGAGTGGACCAATGTTTTTAAAGTCAATAGATGCATCTGATGAGATAAAAGACAAAGATTTTATTGCTAGACACATGAGAGATGTAATTGTGGAGGTTGGGTCAAATAATGTGGTACAAATTATAACTGATAATGCAATTGTATGTAAGGCTGCGGGTATGCTTATAGAATTAGAATTTCCTTCAATTTATTAGATTCCTTGTGTAGTGCACACCTTGATTCTGTATTGAAAAATATTTGTGCAATAAAAAATACAGAAAATAATAGTGTTGCTTATGATCAATGTTCTTGGATCTCACAAATTGTTGATGATGCTACCTTTATTAAAAATTTTATTGTTGGACATTCTATGAGAATATCAATGTTCAATAGCTTCAACTCATTAAAGTTGTTTTCTGTTGCTCCAACAAGATTTGCTTCAACTATAGTCATGCTAAAAAAGTTTAGAAGTTTGAAAAAAGGACTTCAAGAGATAGTTATTAGTGATGAATGGTCCTCTTACAAAGAAGATGATGTGGTTAGGGCACAATCGGTGAAAGAAATTTTGTTGAATGATAATTGGTGGAGGAAGGTTGATTACATACTTGGTTTTACTATCCCTATTTATGATGTTCTTAGAAAAACAAATACAGATATGACTACTCTTCACTTAGTATATGAAATGTGGGATTCAATGATTGAAAAGGTGAGAAAGGTTATATTTCAACATGAAAGAAAGACAGAAGTTGAACATTCATCATTTTTTGAGATAGTAAACTCAATATTAATTGATCGTTGGACCAAGAGTAGCACATCTTTTCATTGTCTTGCTCATTCTTTAAATCCAAGGTAATGTTAAATTATTTTATGATGATATTCGTTGTGTTTATCTTATTTATAACATTATAAATTTATAATATTATGTTAATTTTTTTTATATATGTAATGTTGTAGATATTATAGTAATGAATTGTTAAGGGAAGATTCACAAAGACTTGCTCCACATCGGGATGACGAATTTATTCATAAGAGGAAGAAATGTTTTATGAGGTACTTTGATGATCCAGATGTAAGGAGACAAATAAATATAGAATTTGCAAGCTTTTCAAATGGAATAGAAGATTTTCACAATGTTGACTCTTTAAGAGATAGAGGTAAAACAAATGCAAAAACATGGTGGATTGTTCATGAAGCTCGTGCATCAACACTTCAGAAAATAGCTCTTAAGCTACTTGGACAACCATGTTCTTCTTCTTGTTGTGAAAGGAATTGGAGTATCTACTCTTTTATACATTCTTTGAAAAGGAATAGGATAACACCTAAAAGGACGGAAGATCTAGTTTATGTCCATAGTAATCTTCGTATTCTCTCAAGAAACTCCTCAAAATACAAAGAAGAGGAAACTAAGTTGTGGGATATTGCAGAATATGACTTTTCATTGAATGAGAATGGAATTCTTGAAATTTCCAGCTTATCTCCTGATGAACTAGAATTAGAAGTTGTATTTTTAAATGAAGATGAAATGTAGAAATTATATCTTTTGTTAGACTTTTTTTATAAAAGTTTATCTTTTTTATTTTTTTCACACTATTAACTATATTAGTATATTTTAATAAATTCATATATATATATATATATTGTTGTGTTTCCGTATTCGTTAATTTTCAATTAGTTGTATCTGCATGTTCATGTCTGTGTAGTATCCGTATCCATGTCCGTATCTGGGCTTCATAGCTTATTCGAACATAAGAAAAAAGAGTTGTTAAAAGTGTTGAAGATGCATAAGAAAATCATTGGCTGGACATTAGCTGACATTCCTGGGATTAGTCTAGCCATATGCATGCACGAGATTCATCTAAAAAATGAAGTAAAACCTGACAACCACAGAGGAGATTGAACTTTGCATTGTTGGAGGTGGTGAAATAGAAAGTGTCCAAGCTGCTCGAGACTGGAATCATTTACCCTATGTTAGACAACAATTGGGTGTCACCTGTACAAATAATGCCCAAGAAATCTAGAGTGACCGTGGTGTAGAATGAAGTTAATGAATTGGTGCCTACAAAGGTAGTTAATAAATGGAGACTTTCCATATATTATAGGAAATTAAATGAGGCCATCGGAAAAGATCAGTTTCCTCTATCCTTTATTGATCAAGTAACTAAGAGGTTAGCAAGTAAATTAAATTCTTTTATTGTTTTCTTGATGGATTTTCTGGATGTATGCAGATTCATATAGCACCTGAAGACCAACATAAAACTACCTTCATTTGTACTTATGGTACTTTTGCCTACACCAGAATGTCATTTGGACTTTGCAATGTACATGCCACTTTTCAAAGGTGCATGATAAGCATTTTTTTCGAATTAATAGAAAGTTACAAGGAGGTATTCATGGGTGATTTTACTGTTTCAGTTCTTCATTTGTTGAGTGGTTATATAATCTGGAAAAATTTTTAAAAAGGTGTATTGAAACTAACCTAGTTCTTAATTTTGAAAAGAGTCATTTTATGGTAAAATAAAATATAGTCATAAGTCACCTTATTTATGAAAAGGAATTTATGTGAACAAAACAAAAATTGAGATTATTACATCTTTGCCTTACCCTCCTCTGTGAGGGATGTTTGTTCCTTTCTTGGTTATGCGGGCTTTTATAGGAGATTTATCAGAGACTTAAGCAAAATAGCCCTGTTACTATCCAACCTCTTGCAAAAGAACGTGACTTTTACATTTACCGAGAAATGCAAGAAAGCGTTTGATGAACTAAAAAGCAAACTCAACACTACACCGATTTTGAAATCTTCAAATTAAAGCCAACCTTTTGAGCTTGTGTGTGATGTCTTAGATTTTGCTGTAGGAGTTATCTTGTCACAAAGAGTGAGTAAATTTCCACACGTCATAGCATATGCTTCCAAAACTCTTAACACAACTCAGGTAAATTACACAACCAGAAAAAAAGAATTATTGGCAATTGTTTTTGCTCTGGATAGATTTAGATCTTTTGTGATTGGGTCAAAAATAAAAGTATTCACTGATCATGTTGCATTGAAATATTTGCTTAAGAAAAGTGATGCGAAACCATGATTGGTAAGGTGGATGTTGTTATTATAAGAATTTGACCTACAAATAAAAGACAACAATAGTTTGATAAATCAAGTAGCTGATTATTTGAGTAGAATAAAGGGAACATGTGCTTATGTTCCAATTTCTGTTAACTTTCCTCATGATTTTTTGGATTCTGTAAATATTATAGATGACAGACCTTGGCATGTTGACCTAGTTAATTATCTAGCCTCTACTATTTTTCCTCCTCAAGCATCTAAAGCACAAATATGTAAATTGCAATCTCATGTTAAATATTATAACTAGGATGATCCTTATTTGTGGAAACTTTAGAGTGATCAAGTCATCAGAAGATGTACGGAAGATAATGAAATTAGAAAAAATTTGTTTTGTTGCCATAACACTCTTGTAGGAGGACATGCTAGACTCTAAAGAACAACAAAGAGAGTGTTGAAAAGTGGATCTTATTGGCTATCAAATTTCAGAAATGCATATAACTTTGTGAAAGAATGTGTAGAATGTCAAAAAACAAAAGGAGTTATCACTAAAAGAAATCAAATGCTTCAACAACCAATAATTTTCTATGAAGTATTTGATGTTTGGGCATTAATTTTATAGGAGCTTTTGATGAGTTGATTTATATAATATTTTTATACTATTTTCTCTCTAAAATCTGCTTAATTCTCAATTTTAGGAAATTTTTGTTAATAAATGATTATGTTAGTTGGAGAATGGATTTGATTATTAATTCCTATTATTTTGCCTAAAAATAAATAGGAAAACATTGAATTAATAGAAGAAGGATTAAAGTCCTAAAGATTAGTGATTAAAGAACAATGGGATGCAAAACAACTCAGGCATGACACCAAAACCTGAGTTGGGGAAAACCTGAGAGCAATTAAGTGAAAATGCGCCTGACGCACGAGATCTGAGCTCGTCGCCAGTTAGGCCTAGAAGTCTAGATCAGTAATAGAGTTTAGCTGCACCCGATGCCATTAAACCTAAGCCGGGAGCAAGCATCGATTTTCACATTCTATTTAATAATGCTTTGCATTAGGGTTAGATATATCTTGGGCTGCCAAGGAGAAAAATTGGAAATTGGAGGAAACTTTAAGGTTTTTTGGGAGTAATTTCTTATTTCCATTTTTCTTCTGTCATGTCTCATATGACTATGAGGAACTAAATTCACTATTTTTAGGGTTAGAATTTACCTTTCTGAACTCTCATGTAATCATTTTGATTTTCATATTTATGTATTTCCTTTCAGTATACTATACTTCTTGCCTATCGTGTTGATTTGTGGCTTGACTTTTAATTTTTTGGGTACGGGAAAATATCTTCTATAATTAAGAACTGAATTAAAATACTAAATGAAAGTTTGTGTCTAGGAATAGAGTTTGTTACCTTAAGACCCTTGTGGCGATGATAAATTTTATTCATATAATTGATGAATTGACGATTAATAAATAAGCTTAGGCTCATTCATCTAACAAATTAAGGTTTTGATATAAGTGGATTTAGGGTTTAAACCCTAAACATTGATTATTGTTTTGAAAGAAACTGAACATTTTTATGCATGAGAGTGAGGATTGTTAAAGTCTAATCTTAGCAATCTCATATTATTATTCATAGTCAATCTTTTTATGTAATTCAATTGTTGATAAAAATATTAAATATTATTTTATTCTTATGCACATCAAACTATAAGATTGTTCTTGAATCTAATTTTATTATAATTGTAATTATTATAGTATATTGCACAAATTGAAATAACGATATATCTATTATTTGTTATATTTCTCAGCGGTGCACTTGCCATTATTAACAAAATAAGCTAACAAGGTATTGGCTCTATTGCCCGTGAACTTAGAATTGGTTAGAACTTAGAATTCTAATCTTGTTTATTCCAGTTCTGTCCTTTTAACGTGTATGTAGCTATTGGCATTTTAGACATCAAAACACTGTTAGATGAGTAAGCCAATTTTATTTCAAGTCTTTGTTCCCTCTTTCTACTTCCCCATGCTAATTAAATTCCCTTTGGTTTGGTTTGTAAGCCCTTTTAATCTTTCAGCCTATATTATTGTGTTCATGTTAAAAATGTTAACTGATTGATTCCCCATTTCCTATCTCTGTTCATGCAATTTCACATTTTCCTTCCTCCATATACTGTACTTTCACTTTTGACTTGATTTGATTCCTTTATATTGCAGCATATTCCAGGAATCTCTATTAAGATTTTTCCTACACTTTTCCTGAAAAGATTACCCTTAAAAGTTGCCAACACTGCCAGCGTAAGGTATAATTCTAATAGTTACTTATCACTTTTTACAACTATATATTGGGGATTTATGTGTATTAATGGAGTTTGTCCTGAGAATTTGAAATTATAGCTGTGTACTTTCATTGTCACAACAGTATATTCAAAGAAACAAATTGCAAGACTATCATCTCAACTTTAGTGGTGACAGGAAAAGTGTGTAGGTGGCAAGATGATCGAATTAGTATCGGAAAACTTTAGTAGAAGGAACAGGATAAAAGAAATGATGCATGCATCTGTGAAGTTATATCAGGGGATGACATTTCTGGTGCACGTTATTGGTGCTAGGAGGGAATAAAAACATAATCGTTTGCCAGTGATTTGGACTACTTGCCTAGTTTTAATTACATGCTCTAAATATTTTCAGGAATTAATGCTTATAATTTTCTTTTCTAATTGTTTCTTCCACTTCCTCTTGTAATGACTACCATATTTATCTATACTTGGTTGCACAATCATTTAGATTACACTATTGTCTGGTTCTTCTTTGGACAATTCTTCATATTGGATTGAAATTTGGAATCTTGTTTGTGGACTTAAATTCCACATGGTTTCTTTCTCAGTTTAACATATTGGTAAGCTTTCGTTTTGTCAATTTAGAAAATTGAGTTACTGCATTCATAAATACTATATATCATAAAGAATTGAAAAGACAAAATGAAAATCAGAAATTTTGCAACAAGAGATCAAAATAAAAACATCAAGGTTTTTTTTATACCACAGTCCGTTGTTTGAAATTTAAGGAATTTATGAAGCAATCAAGATCTGGAGATATTATGTTTCTTAAATTTAGTGAAATAGGGTATACAGACATACCAGCAACTTAATAGACACTACCAACATCATATAACTTGCTGAAGATTTCCTGACAGGTTATAAAACCCAACAGATTGTTGGACATCAATCTAAACTTGGTCTATAATAACATACACTATAGCTTATTTCATTGCATACCTCAGGTCTCTTATATGCACTTGAGACCTTAAAAATTAAAGCACCAGGCTGTTTAACTAAGTGTGGTAGATTATCTGCCCTGCTTCAAACCTTCATTGGCCAAAGCTGAGTCTGCACCTTTACTTTGAATTCTGTCATATTCCAATCGGTTTGTTGTAATGCTACATCTTCTAGCAAGTTTCAAGCAAATGATTCCTGCAAATATCAGAATTGCAGAAAGGATCCAACTGAACTGTAAATTGGCCAAACCCCTGGCCCTAAAATCAGCCTCTTTGGAGCCACAAGTAACTGCTCCAATGATATCATGGCCACTTGCCTTGGCCAAATTCATTACACACCCTTCAGGGACTAAAGCCGGAAGCCATAGCATAAACCCCATGTTTATAAACCAGCATCCTTGGAAGATGACTGAAATGGAAAGCACAAGAGCCGCATTGAAATTGTTAGGAAAAATAGTTGCAGCCAAAGCTGCTACTAGTGAGACAAGCACTATGAGCTGCAGCAGCCAGTGGTAATGGCCTTCAAGTCCAACATGGTCTGTGGAGTGAAAATGGAGAAGGAACAGTTCTTGACTGAACACTGAGGATGCAAGTATCCCAACAAAGCCAGAAAATAGGTCAAGGGAATCAGTGAACTCAGTGCAGAGGGAGAAACCAGCAAACAAAGCAAGGTGTACGAACATAGTTGCATGTTCAAAGTTATCAAGCTTAAAAGCATAGTGGAAATGAGGGAAGTCTAGAAGTTGCATGAATATTGCAAGGATGGAAAAGGATAAAATGGAGACAAGCTCCAAGTGTTTGAGTCTGGAGTGAGGAGTATTAAACTGGTACCAGAATCTAACAGTGAAGTTGGCAGGGCCCTTCACAAGGTAAGCTCTGATGGTGTTGATGGCATGCCATAATCCAAGAAGGGCTAGAGCTGATCCTTGCACTGTGTGTCCTACAAATGAGCCCATGAATGATAATTTTCGTTTCTCTTCAGAAGACAACCACTTTTGAGCTCATTTCCTTCATTTAAATACATGAAGCCGTAGCAAATATAGTGCATGCACGAAATAAAGTGCTTTATGTGATACATGATTGGTCCGAGCATTTGACTAAGTGCATGTTGCATGTGTTTCCACAAACAGAAAAGAAAACCTACTATGAGCAACATCACGAAAGAAGATGAAAATGGGCACAGCACTTGATTTGAGACTAAAATCCAAGTAAAAGTTGTGGGACGTGTAACATGTTGTTTTCTTCAGAACTGTTTGCACTCTAATAATTTGAAATCCACGTTAGAGTTTGGAGGATAAGAGATAACTCCACTACCAAAAACGCCAAATATAACAGCAATCACAAACTTGTCTTTCGTAGTGAAACTGAAAACTAGCCCTGGTGATAGTGGTTTTGCCTTTTTTGCATTGAGCAAATGTGTCCCTTCAGGGAGTGGAGAGTGAAACTCTCCAATAAATTCATGTGGCAAGCAACATGCTCCCACTCATTAAAAGAAGCTGGTTCTCCATTAGATCATATTCATGTAAAAATAAATGAAAAAAAGTATGACAGTGAAAGAGATAAGATTATGGGAATATTATTTAGCCTCCACGTTCATGTACCGTGTACGTAACATAATTGATTCGTATTAATAGTCCACATACATGGACCACTCCGGAAAACTTAAGTTCTCTCTTTAGAGATAGATATAAAATCAAATTTCATATAGCAAATTATACAGGTTTAGCAACAGAAAAAATAAGATAAGAAGCACTATATTATACGTGCAATGAACGTATACATAAGTATGTTGAATACATGTACAAGTACAACACTAATATATAGAATGGTAGATGTAGATGAAGCAAAGGTGTTAAACAGGTCGAGGGGATCCCAAGATTAATATGAATTTGAGGCTTGTAAGTTCTCATTGAACACATAATCAAGTCATATGTGTTTTATTTTACATTTCAGATGTGATTTCTACATCTCATTCGTGATTCATTCACTCTTAACGTGTTTCCAAACATGTTAGTAACATGTAATCAAGTAAAAATTCAAATGAGAAAATGCACGATGTTTTGAACCGTGATGAAATAAAATTTCCAATAAATACTGAAATAATTCATCGATCAACAAGTATAAGTGAATTATGGGTTGCTTAAAACAGCCTATAAAAACCCTCGATGTCAATGACATTAAAGCATGGATTTTATTTATGATTTGGTGAAAATTTTCAATGCTGTTTGAAGAATTTTAAAAAAGAATAAGAAAATGAAAAGATAGAATGCATTTGAGAGATACAATTTGGCAAAGCACTGGTCATTGATCACCCATCCTCCTTTCTGTTCTAATTGTAGTTTTCAAGTTTTGGTGTTTGACTCAGCAAAAGTTACAATTATGAAATAAGAAGTTAGAAGTTAAAACACGATTTCATAATGAGACAAAGAGAAAACCCCCTTAGCCAATGGAGGATCTCCACTAGCAGACATGTACTTCCACTTTCATCTATATAATATAGACACAATAATCCTCGGAAAGTTTAGCTTTAGAAGTTACTTGCAATGGCAACCTATTACGAGAAACTTAAGTGCATTGTAAAATGAAAAAAAAAAGGCTCAGGATCCATACCAGAAAAGATCAATGGTGGTTGTCAATGATACTTTCTTTAATTATCGTTATTTGGTACAATTGACATAAGATTCGATATCGTAAGTCTCTTCTAAATCATATTCATTTAGTAATAAATAAATAATAAGTTGAGAATAGTATGGTAAAGAAATTATCTAATGCATATGGTAATTTTAATTTATACAAAGACTAATTTCAGTTTTCTTCTTAATTTTCTCCGCTTAAAGTGCTTAGAGATAAACTTGTCCAACCAAATTCGTCATATAAGAATTGGACAAAGAAACCAGAGAAAACAAAAAACATAATTTCATCAAACATTAAAAACCTACTTTTTCAATCAACCAGAGTAAATGATAAGCAAATTTTGTCTATATAAACAATGAAGTAATATACCATCATGTGTCAGCCAAGCGCACAAAATTTATTAATTGTAACACAAAACTCTTTTGCATAGCTAATATACATATAACTACGATTGGTGCCGTATACACAAACACTCTAAAAGAATTATGAGCAGAAAACAAATTAGGTACAATACAGTGCAAGGAATGATATTATGTGCAGAAAACAGAAAACCAAAAAGTAAAAGACTTGAAATTATTTAAAGCAATTCTTGTTTATTTTTTTAAAAGCAATAAATATTTTGCCTGTCACAATCTTCCTGCATAACTCTGTACGAAAGACAGAAAAATTCAATCATTAGCTATTATTTTCATTTTTCAAACCAAAAACATCAATAAACATTTTGTGAACCATATGGTACAAAACTAATATAACCAATGAAGTAAAAAGTTATACTCTTGCTACAGAAGATGTGAACTAAGGAAAACTACAGTTTTTCAAGAACTTCATTAACTTGATACTCCTACACATGGAATGTTGATGCAGCTTGTAGAACAAGGAATGTTGAGATGCTTGTATCCAAACTCCAATGCTAGAAGTTCACACAAACCCGTGAAATACTATTTTCTTCTTCAATTCATTTATCATCATTTTCCTCCAGGTCATCAACATTCTCCATGGCCTCAATTATAGATAGGTAGGTGCTGTCGTCAGGAGTAATGCCTTTACTTACCATTTCTTTGAGGAGCTCTTCAGCATGCTCACCTTCCCGATTTTTGCACAGACCTTGTATAAGAGCATTGTAAGTGAGAAGTGTAGGATCAAATCCTGTAGTCATCATTTCATCACGAACTCTAAAAGCATCCTTCATATCACCTCTTTTACTGTAACCGCTAATGAGTGTGTTGTAACTGACGTTATCAGGTTTGATCCCCCTTCTCTTCATCTCATCAAGAAGTTGCCTAGCTTCCTCCACTTTCCCCTCTCTGCAGTATCCTTGCATCAAGGTGTTATAAGTGATTTCATCAGGAAGAACCTTCATGTTATCCATCTGTTTCAAGAGCTCAAATGCACGACCAATATTACCATTTGCACAGTGACCATCGATCAACGCGTTAAACATTACAGTATCTAGCAACAGACCTTCTTTTTGAATCTTAACAAACAAGGCATCTGCTTCTGTCATTCTATTCCTTTTACCCAGAACATATATAAGCGATGTATATGTGACCAAAGTTGGCTGAATCCCTTTTCCCACCATTTCATCAAGAAGGCTGAAGGCTCTCTTTGCATCCCCGCATCTGCAGTAACCATTAATCAATATGTTATACGTAACAGCATCAGGCTTCATGCCTTTCTCTCGCATTTCTTTTAGCATATTATCAGCCTCCGCCATCCTTCCTTGCATAAACAGTGCATGGATAAACAAATTGTAGGTGACCAGAGATGTCGTTACACCTTTACTTATCATCTTATCCCTGTAGGCAAAAGCCTTATCCAGATCCCCTTTGTTGCAATACCCATCAATCAAAGCATTATATGTTACTGCATTTGGAACCAAGCCCATTTCCAACATTTTACAAAGTAAACCAGATGCCTCCTCAAGTCTTCCTTCTTTACACAGCCCAGATATGAAAGAATTATATGTATAGCAATCAGGCTCAAGACCTTTATCTTTCATTGTTTGAAAAATCACACGGGCCCTCTGGTACTTCCCTCTCAAACAGTGTCCATGTATAACAGTGTTATAGGTGACAACATTAGGCTTCACCCCAAAAGCCTCCATGTGCTCAATAAACTCATTTGCCTTCTTCAACTTCCCTTCTTTACACAACACATTAACCATGATGTTAAAAGTGTACAGACTAGATCTTATATTCATCCTAAACATCTCAGCATACAAAACCCAAGTCATCTCAGTCCTGTTCAATTTCAAAAACAGACTCAACATCTGATTGCAAGTCTCAATGTTGGGCTCAACACCCTTTTCCTTCATCATGTAGAAACACTCCAAGGCCTCCTTGGGCTTCTTGAGTTCACAATAGGCCCTGACCAGAAGGTCAAAGACGAGACTAGTCTTGGCATCCACGCGGTCGCGGGAAAGTGCCAATTCATTGAAAATAGCTCTGTTGGTGACAGAGGAAGATAGAATGAGGCGCTGTAAGAGGTTAATAGAGGGTTTGGGAGATGGGAGGCTACAGAGGATGCAAGCAGCCAGGGAAGAGGTGGTTAAGTCGAGGGAACGAGGGTGGCTGTTGAGATGGGAGAGAAGCTGAAGGACGAGTTGGGGGTTGTGGCGGAGGGAGGTTATGGTGGAAGAGAGAACAGAGGGAGTGTAGTGTGGGGCAGCCTGTTTGATGAAATGCCACTGAGAAGATTCGATGGAATTTAGGAGTTGGGATTCGGTGATTGGTGGGACGGTGGAGAGAGAGGGTGTTTGAGGTTGGGAGAGGGAATTGAAAGTTCGGAGATTGACGGGTTTGGGTTTGAAGATTTTAAGGAATTTCATAATGGGTGCTGAAAGCTCAGTGGAAACTCAAAATTGTGATGAAGGGATGATTAATTCTGGTAAAGGAAGAGAGGTATGAATGAGATACAATTAACAGTAGAATCATTTGCCACGCGAACCAAACTATTTGCAGAAACTACTTGCAATATACAGAGAGAGAGTGAGAGAGAACAAAAAGCTGAGGAGAAAACTAAGGACCAAACCTTGCATTGTTTCGGCGTCTTTGCGAGTAAAAGAGGGAAAAGCGAAAATAGTTGGCAAAATGAAACAATAATAAGAGAAGTTTAAAAAATTAATCAAACTTAACAAATGTTTATAATATCTATAGGTTGAAAATTTTGTGGCCACTATATATATATATATAATATTAATATACTCTAAGTATATAATATTATGCATTGAAATGTTATTGTTTTAATCCATGTTATATCAAAATTTAACGGAATTTTTAATTTGGTTTTGATTATGTACTTAAATGAAGAAGTGTAAAATATAATTTTATTAGTATCAGGTTTTGTTAGACAAAAACGCTTTTAGTTGTGTTTTGTTTGATTGAAAAGACGTAGACATATTTGTTTTTCTAAAGAATATTCATAAGCAATGGGAGACATGTTACCATGAAATATTTCTTTTGTTAGAATTTTAAGAGAACTTAACAAGGTTAATTTTTGGAGAACTTAACAAAGTTAATTTTTGTTTTGTTATGTGAAACTTAGAAGACAAGTTTAGTACGGTGTGTAACAATGTAATATATATTGTTAAACCATAAGACAATCTAGTACCTATTTGGTGGTCTAGTCACGTTATATGGTATAAGATCCTATCAAAATGATCTCACAAATGTAAGTGTTTATATAAATTTGATGATAATAAACACTCCAAATTATTATGTTTAATTTGACAAAATTGCTTTATGTACAAAAAAGTATAATTTAAAAGCATTAGATAATCTCCTTGTTTAACGTGCTAGACGGTCAAAGCTAAGTGTTAGACTATCTACTTGTCAAAGCGTTCAACAGAAAATTTACGAAACTTGAAGGTTTTCAAAATTGCTTCGAAAATATTCTCTTAAATATTATGTGGATTATATTTGTTTAAATGCTTTCGAAATAAAAGATTTCATCCATGTTATTCAATGTTCTTATTTTCTACAAGATTGAAAATATTTTGAAACCTAACGTTTATGAGGAATCTGATAAAAAGAAGGTTTTCGAAAACATTATTCAATTTGATATGCTTTCAATACGAGATATTATGTTTTCCTTTTGAATTGTTTCCTTTAGTAGATTGATTTATAAAAGTTTATAACAAAGATCAGATATAAAGTTTCATTATGGAGCCTCTACCACGAAGTAGACGAAGCTCTACAATTTGCTATATCGAATTTCACCATTTTAAACTTCGTAACAATCATCTCTTTCAAAGCTACAAATACAACATTTTTTGAGATGGTAGGTGATGTGGAAGATTTTATATTATTTTTTATGTATGTTATAATAAAAGGCATTGTGTATTTATAGGCTTGATACATCACTTTACAATTTTATTGATGAATCTATATTTTCTTAACATTTGGAATTATATAGACTTGTTTATAATATTAGGATTTATCTGTTACTGCATGTCTTACTAGCTTAATCTCTTTGTTTTTAGATTTTTCTTTTCTTGTAATTTCTATAAATTTGTATCAAATTTGTTAAATCCAAGTTAGACATACTTTTTTGTTTGGTTTTGACTATGTTCTTACACAACTAATTATAAAACATAATTTTATGTGTATTAGATCATGACAAGTGCAATGGATCTAGTTTAGCCTAATAGACACAATTTGTATAGATGGAAAAATGCAAGCATTGTTTAAAATATGTTTTGTTTGATAGAATTAAGTGTTGTGCATACTCATCATCTTATAAGTTTTTGTTCAAACATACATAAGTGAATATACTTAGTCTAGTAAGCTTTTGCTTGAATAAGACGATAAGTACACTTTGTATAACAGACACAAACCATAAAAATTTTATAGCACATGTCAAACTTTAATAAATGTTTATTTTATGCTTATAGGGTTTATATGCTTATGCATTCTTTCAAGAAGATCTCACAACACCTTGTCAACATCAAGATCTATTGAAGAACATGTCAAGGGTTGCTTCATGCAAACAATTTTCTGGCAAAGAAAAGATGCTAGCGTTGCAGAGTTAGTCAATCGTGTTAGGTCATGCATTGTTTATCAAAAGATAGAAAGAAGCAACATATCCTGGCTTGTGAAGCTCTTCCATATTCTAGAGGTGTTGCCAAATAAGTCATGCACATTCAATACTAAGTCAAGAGTATTTAATGTGTCTTGAAGCTTCAAGGCATGCTTAAACACAATAAGAAGACCCTCAAAATGGGTACAAAGGATATGAAACAACTCTTTTCTTATAAAAATATTTATACAAAACATCTCTTTGAAGAATGAAGGTTGACAAAAGTCTTGCAACAAGAGCAGGCATAAGATACTTAAGTTATCCTTAGCCTTTGTAGTTGTGGAAAGAACAATTTTCGTGTTTGAGAGAAACCTAAAAGAGTGAACTAAATCTTATATTCATCATAAGATGTACCTCTCTTTTAGTAAGCAATCTAGTGATCATTTAGACCACTTTCTTTGTAAACTAGTTGGTTTCAGCTAAGAGTGATTATTGTCTAAACAATACTCAGTCTTAGCCATGAGTGATTGCATTCCAAATAATACCTAGTTTTAGCCATGAGTGTTTGTGTACCGAATAATATTTGGTCTTAGCCAAGACTCGTTGTGTTTCAAACAATACTTAGTGGGTTAGCTAAGAGTTGATAAATTCCAAATAATATTTAGTATTTTAGCTAATAGTGGTTGTGGTCTAAATAATACTTGTGATTTTTAGCCAAGAGTGGCTGCTATCCAAATAATACCTGGGTTGTTAGCCCAAGAGTGGCTAAGGTATAAGTAATCCTCACTTGTATCTTCACAGTATTAATATGCTTAGTAGAACTCAATTTGTTGATTAAAAACTAGATGTAATCTTTATTAACAGATGAACCAGTATAAAAACAAATACTAAATCTTTCTTATCACTTATCTCATTAGATTGCATGTTTTTTAACTGTAACTAATCTAAAGAAGGAAAAGGTTTTTACAAACATTTTTAGACGAGTTCTTCGCCAATAGTTTATCAAGTAAAACTATTATCTGACTAGGAATCATTAGACGATACAATGCAAAAATTTCAAAAAGTTTAAATACACAATTCAACCGTCCCTTCTTGTATATTTGATGTGTTTTCGTAATAGATATAAAAGCTCATTCTCTAAAGGATTAAGTGTCTCACCGCTTCTAGAGGAAAGATCCACATAGCTAAGACAGAAAGGCAATTCATTGCCAGGGGAGCATCTCTCACAAGGCAACAACATTTCTAGGGGAAAATTACTTCTACTGGGAGTACATGAAGGAGATGTACATCAAGTCTACACATTTCCATTATAGTTTATCATAATTAAAGGATATATCATCATCAAAGCTCCAGAAAAGTCTGAACGTAAAAAGAGTTTGACTTCATGCAACTAAACAATAAGGCAGGTATGCTTTAATTTGTGCATTGTCTAAAAATTAATATAAAAATATTTGTAGGTTGAAGATTTGCAAGGATATCTAAGACTTCTTGAAGTTCAACTACGAGGGCAACGAAGATGTTTAGCTAAGGAAAGTTGTCACCCTCACACACCAATATGAGTCTTTCACCATAATGGATGTTGAGATTATGCATATGTTTGGAAGAATCTAGGTTTTTCTAAATGGGTTAGAAGCTCTCAAACAAAGCTTCCAGCCCAAGTGATATGACGCCAAAGTAGGAGTCCAAGTGATATGATCTAGAGTGGTCAGTGTAATTTTGGGCTTTCTTATAATTTTTATCATGTTTTATTTAAGAGTGCCAAGACGACACTTGGAAGAATATGAAAGATAAAGAAAATGGATAGATTTCAATAGTAGAAAAAACACATTTTACATCGGTTCTAGAGGACATTCTATATCAGTTCTAGAACCGATGTTGATGCAGACAATGTAAAAAATCCTAGACCTTCTACAACGGTTATAGAACCGATAATATGTTCATAGACTACATCGGTTGATAAATCATCGACGTAAAATACCAATCCAAAGTATTTCTTAGGAGCGCTCAAGAGGAGATACTATATCAGTTGGGAGCCACAACTGATGTAGTATCTCATTTAATATGTTAGAAGTGAGGCACTGGAAGAAATACTACATCGGTTGTGGCTCCCAATTGATGTAAAAAAACCCTTATTACATTGGTTGTGAGTAGCAACCAATGTAATATCTATTTTTTTATATAAAAAAAATCTTGTGAGTTGATAAATCTCTATCTATACAAGAAAACTCTATAGAAATTTTTAGAATATTTTTGACAAGTATAGATATGTGAAATAGAAAAATTGGCTAAAAAATACTAGAAAAATAAAAAATAACTAATAAATGATAAAATTTTGAAAAAATTTTGGATGTACAATGTAAGAATTCTAAGATAAAATATACACTAAAAAAAGTTGTTGCTAAAAAATTTGGGTTAAAAACAAATTTTTAACGAATTTTACAAAAAAACTAACATATTGAGAAGAGAAGCGACAAGGACTGGAACCAAATATTCATGCTCATGCATAAAGTAAAATCGCTACTATGGTATCCTTAAGGACCTGCAATGTAAATGTAAAAAAAAAAGTTAAACAAACAAACCACACACATCCAATATTTTGGAAAACAAACCAAAGTCAATAAAGGCTACCAACAAAGGAGCACGCAAACAGTAGAGAACGCAAGCACCAGAGAGACTCAAGCGGCGCGAGAGAAAGACAAATAGTAAAAGCAGTGAAAATGTTAAGTTAAAAATACATCTATTATATTGGTTGTTTAAAACAACCAATGTTATAAGTATGTGTCAAAATGTGTTTTTTAATTGGATTATACAATGCCACTTTCGACATCGGTTGGAGCTCATAATCGATGTAGAAAGTTACTTTATTACATTGGTTGAAGCAACAATTGATGTAATAAATGGTGCATTGAATTGTCTTTCCAATTTTTTTTTTGTGTGGGATTTTTCTGAGCTATTTTTTACATTAGTTGTATGTAACAAACAATGTAGAATGACTCATATGACATTGATTACCCCTTAACCGATGTAATATGTTCTCATTTATTTACAAAATTACCACCATATTTTTGTTTACAACGGTTTCCTTCTAACCGACGTTGTATGCTGTTGTAAAATGTCATTTTTCTACTAGTGTTTGCATGATAAACTTGTGAAATTATATTATCGAATGTTATTTTTTACATGTTAATGAACACAAGCCCATTTTGAAGATAAATATGACAAGTCCAAATTCACAATTTAGAAGAAGCATTGGTGGCATGGAGTAGTTTTGCTAAATAATTGTTTGAGCTTATATTTCTTCATTATTAATGTAATTTTTGTATTTTTTTTATTTAAATATTTCATATGTCTTTTAAGATGGTCTAGGTTAGTTTTTGGTGTTTTTAAGTGGTGGGGTAATAAAGAGTAAATTATAATGGAAATTTATGTGGAACTTGAGGGACTTATATAACTTTGCCTATAAGCCTGTAAAAGGATATAATTATAACGCAACAAAAATATATATGAATTTTGAAACAAATTTGAGTTTTCTCTTGTAACTCATCGCAGATGTAGAAAATGATACTCATGCACCTAATGTTTTGAAAATTAAAAATAGTGAGAAAGAAGTTACATGTTGTAAGCATGATTTTGAAAAATTTGTTGAGAGCTCGAATTGTGTTTCAAAATCTTTGTGTGTTTGTGTGTGTGTTTTTGACAGATTAAAATTGTCTTGTACTTTTAGAAGAATATGATTAGTCTATTCTAACATGTTGAAAGTACGTTTTAATCCACTCATTTTACTTGTAAGAGAAATCAACATATTAAAATGTAGTTTTGAGCCATTAAAATTGACATTACTAATTTATGTAGCCCTCTCATTTTCATCTCATTTAACACAAATTTGAAAAATCTGAGTTTCATATCTTTTCAAAATTTGAGAAAGAGTTTGCACTGAGTGAAAATACATTTTCTTGGAGCTTTCTTTTGGTATTCTCTTGGATGAGTGTGTTCACTTAAAATTTTATTTTTCTCTTTGTACTTGTGGTGAATTAAGTGACATTGTTTCAATTGTGTTTTTCCCATTTCTTGTAAGGTTGTTGTTTTAGATAGAGTTTCTAGACTCAACTCAGTAATAAAGTGTTATTGATGTAGTGTCTTGCTCTTATAGGGTTCAAGAGTAATGTTCTTGATGTTTTTTTATATACAATTTTTGTTGTGTAAACATTTTGATTTAGTAGAAGGTTGATTGGTATAGTCGAGCAACTGGATGGAACTCTTGTATAATAGTGAACTAGTATAAAATTGTTCTGCATCTATTCTTTCTCTCTACTTACTTTTCATAATTCTAATATGTTTTATTAGTTCTTGCTTTAAATTTTAACACATTAAAAATAACTTAATCATATTCAAAAATTAATTTACTCTTTAAAGATTCACTCTAAAAGAATTTTTCAAAAATTATTGATAGTTAAATTTACTCTCATCTTAAACTTGACCTTTAATATTAACCATTGATATCAGAGTTGGTTTTTAAGAGATACTAAAGATTGATCCTATTTTTCTGAATTTTTCTTTTGGTTTTTTGGAAAAAATGACTAAGAGCTAGTTATCTTTTGCTGAGAGTGCTTATATTAATATACCACTTATGTTTAGATATATTAACTACTAGTTTTGAAATGTTAGAATCCAAATATTGAGCCAATTAATAAAGAGATTTGATATAGCATGATGTAGAGACCTTTTATTCCCAAACACATTGATGATAATGAATTTGTTGAAAAAGCTTGATTTGATCGGTATAAAGTTGAACAAATTTTTATTTTATTTTGTTTTGCATTACCAACTTTTTATATAAAATTTTAGTATAATTTATTTATATAATTTGTTTTAATATTTATGTATATTTTGAATTTTAGTGATTTATAATATATATATATATATATATAGATATAGATAGATAGATGCTTTTTCTTTTATTTTTCTTTACTTATTTTCATATACATTTATTTATATATTTTTGTTTTAGTAATTTTTTTATATTTTAAAAATTTATAAATTTTTTACTGATATATATATATATATATATATATATATATATATATATATATATATATATTT
>Ga0209700_100976_pt1 | contig 57701 bp, 25 predicted proteins | sample SiratroredBW_FD_187528 | JGI IMG/M metagenome (GOLD analysis project Ga0209700, IMG submission 187528) | Root nodule microbial communities of legume samples collected from California, USA - Siratro red BW (SPAdes) (version 2) | ecosystem: Host-associated > Plants > Roots > Nodule | place: USA...
TTTTTTTTTTTTTTTTTTTTTTTTTGCAAAGAGAAGTTTAGAGGAGTGGAGTATGCCGCATTTCAAGGTCAAGGGATGTTAATTATAGATTACTTACCAATGAATCCCTACACCTTTTACTGATTTTATTTGATCTTTTCCTGTTTAGTGATTTAGACAACTTCATCAATATAATATTTTTATTAGACTGAAATTGAAATGATATATAAGATTAGCATACCCCTCCTTTTTCTCTTGTATCCACGTTTTCCTCGCATGAGTGACTTTAGAGGGACGGCTTAAACCTCCAGAATGTTGGAATATATGAAAATATCTTATGACATTATATCTTAGATTATCTCCAATGATTAGTTTCCCCTATCCTCTCAATATCTTTTAGGCTAGATTATTAGATTCCTTATTCGGTCTTTATGGTTTGTTTCCCTATCTAATTAGGATTATATTAGTATAAATAAGAGATGTTCTAGGTTTTATGATCACACTAATATATGTACATTGCAATGCATCTTAGTTGATAGATACATTCCAGTGTTTCAATCTCTTTTCCTTCCTCTAACCTTAAATCCCATAGGTTTTAAAAATGTACAAGACAACAGTGTACACAATTAAATCCATAGTAATCAATCACGTGCTAAAGTGGCACAATAGGACAGTAGTGGAGGAGCTCCAGGATGTGACAGAAGGCTCAATCACGCCGTGCTTTAGTGTAGTGCCCATTGTAATATTTTTTTTGTCAAAATGGTAACTTTCCTGCTTAACATTGTAATTCATTGTATTGTTTTGCATTCCAAATTTATGTTCTAAATCTTAATGCTTAAGGGATACCTTTTGGTGGGTGAAAAACAACCCTGGCTGTTTGTTAGTTAAGGTGTTATTCAATTTGTGAGTCCAGTGGCTGATGATGTATATAAATAGACATAGGGATTGAGAGTTGGGTCATACATTGTGTGGAGAGAATTTGTAAAGGAATTGAGAGAGACTTAGACCTTTCGAAAGTCCAAAGTGTTCGTAATAAAGTTCATTCATTCACTTGTATCTGAACTGGTTTCTATCATTTTCTTCCAATCATCAAATTATGGCTTTCAACTTGCTAGAGTTATTGTTCACATGATTGCTTGTTTTGACCATATTTTTTCTAATATTCTGCAATTGTGTTCCCCTCAGATACCCAAGGGTGTTCAACATGGACAGCTTCTGGTATTAAGAGGCAAAGGTTAAATGAAATGTTCTCTTACGGACAGCTTTTGCAACGAGGTTTAGTCCTTTTCTCTCTTGGTACTCGAAAAGTATATTTACCATGGTTGTTTATGCAGGACTTCCAAAGCATGGGTATCTTGTACGTCATGGGGATCAATATGTACGGTTTCGTGTTAACTTTCCAATGTACGCCCCTTGCACTCATCTTTTGTTTTAGTGTAACTTCAAAGACCTCGATCTTCGAGGAACGTGTTATTTATGTCAAGAAGCAGTATGATACTTTTCCTTATAATATTGTTTTGATTGCAATTCATTATGGATTTTGGTCGATATTATGACATGTGGAAAATGGATCACATTATTGTCAGTTACTCCTATTTCCCTTTAGTTGTTTGTTGTTGGCATTAAGCAGAATTAGCCTTTCCTAATAACTGGGATTTGATTAATTGCATTTTATTGCTGTATCATGCATTCATTATTCTGTAATTATAAATTCAAGTGCATGTACTCTTTTTGACACACAATCACTTAATCCTAGTGTGGTATCGGTAGTCTAGGAAGACCTCCTTACCTAGTCAACCCTCATTTCCCCAAACACTGCCCTATCCCTTGCTAACGTAACCGTCCCATCTGCTTCCTTGGGTGGACTAGTGATTACTGATTTTTTGCCGACTAGTTATCAAATATGAACATGTCTTTAATATTGGCTATACTTGAATTTGAATATGATAAAAATCAGTGAGTTGCTTGCTTAGCTATGTATATTTTATATATATGTGTGTGCGTGTATATATATATATACATTACAAGGAAAAGGTATTCCCAATATATACCACTAAACCCTTAGGCTAGGTAAAATACACCTAAAAAGCAGCTTTATGGAAGTTGTACAATATCAATCATAATTTTAACATCCCTCGAGTTGGAACATATAAATTATATGCACTGAGCTTGGAACATATAAACTAAATTCTAGGCCCTCTCAAGGACTTAATGAGAATATCTGCAAGCTGGTCATTAGAGCTAATAAATCCAGTACGTAGTTCCTTGGACAAAAGCTTCTCCATGATAAAATGACACTTGATCTCGCTTGAATAAATAAGATGGAGAGAAAAATAGTGTATTCAACTTACACTGATGTGCTTTTTATTGATGTATATATAAGAGTTACAAAATAAGGTAAGACACTTACCTTAAACCCTAACCCTAAAGCTGGATACATACAAAAGAAATAATGATAAAATAACAATGCATTTTAACACTCCCCTAAAGCTGGAGCATATAGGCCATATGCATCAAACTTGGAACATATAAATTGAATCCTAGGTCCTTTTAGGGATTTAGTTAGAATACCTACGAGTTGTGCATTAGAATTGACAAACTCAGTAATAAGATCCTTGGATAGTAACTTCTCTCTAATAAAATGACAATCAATCTCTATATGTTCTGTTTTTTTTTATGAAACACTGGATTGGAGGCTATATAAATAGATGCCTAATCGTAACAATACAACTTTATTTGTTCATTCTCACAAAATTTAAACTCTTGAAGGAGTTGTTTAATCTACACAAGTTCAAATGTAGCTTGGTCTATATATCTATATTCAGTTTTTTCACTAGATTGAGCAAAAACTTTCTTACTTTTCCAAGATATAAGATTCTTCCAAGGAATACATAGTATCCTATGGTAGATCTCCTGTCAATGGGACAACCAACCCAATCTACATCACAATACCATAAGACTTGAGTAATTCCCTTGTTCTCATACCAATCCTTGCCCTAAGGTCCCTTTTACAGTTCTGAGAATGTGAATCACAACATTCTAGTGATCAATGTGAGAGTTCTTTGCATAAATTGACTTACAACTCCCAGTGGATAAGAAATATCAGGACCTGTTATAATAAGATAGATTGGTTTCCTAACCAACCTCCTATATCTCTTTGGGTTTGAGAAAATTTCACCTTGGTCTCTCATTTTGAGTCCATAGGACTATCAATGAGCTTGCAATTTGCGAATTCTGTCTCTAAAATATAAGAGTATATTTTCTGTGAAATGATAACACCTTTTGATTGTGCTATTTCAATACTAAGAAAATATTTTAGACAACCGAGATCTTTGGCCAGAAAGTGGCTGAATAAATAATTTTCTAATTGAACAATTCTAGTGATATAATTTCCTATAATCAATGTTGTGAAAACTCGAGGATCATAAGAGGATTGGAAAGGGATGAAAGATCATGACTCAAGGATCGTAACTCTCGTAAGAGTTACTAGTATATGAAAAATTATATTCATAAACATGTGCATCCATTAAAAATAATAAAGATGATAAAATAAATCATACATAATAATAAGACTTTATATAGTAAGATTCAATACATAAAACAACTAAAAATAGGTTCATAATTCATAAAATGTTCATGCATAAAAAAAACTAATAAATTCCTAAATGTTTAATACAAACAAACTATCAAAGGAAATCCCTCATTAGATGTAGGATAATCATCGTCCTCCTCCACATGATCTTCGTTTTCATTAATGTCATCTTCTCCTTGACCTTCACCATTATTATAGGAGGAACCTCCAAATCATTCATAGGTGCAACAACACCACCTCTACTAGCATCTTCATCTTCTCCAACTTTAACTAAGATGTCTTCATCTGAAACATCAAAACTTGAATTTGCTTCATTCTCCTCCACATTCCATCCATCATCTGAAGCAAGATCTTCTATATTGTAGTCTTTTGTTTTCCTAACATCCTTTTGCTTTGGCAATCTTGAATTAGCCATCACAAACACCACATTATTCATGGTCTTTTGTTGTAAACGATTTCTTTTCTTGGTGTGGACCTAAATAATATAAAATTGATTAACACATCATATTAGCCTCTCAAAAATTTTATAAAATCAATTTCATAAATTTAAATTCTTATCCTCTCAAAAGCACTCCAACTATGCTCATAATCGGATAAACTACAAGTCAAACTGAGTATTATAATTGTAAATTTTTGTAATTCAAGGTGTTCATCACCATAAGATTCCCACCATTATGATGGAGTTTTGGTTTTGAGTGCACGTTGAGCTATTAGACTATCAAAAAATTCAAACTTCTCTTGAAACTCTCAATTTGAGCATCAATCTTACTAATCTCATCAATATCTCCCACCAACCTATCCAAATAATTATATATTCCATGTTTCACCTCATAATTAGCTTTAAAGTCAGCATCACAGTGCGACATGGGATTAAGGAGTTTGTAGCATGCAATGACCTATGCAATTGGTTGTGATCCCTTCTTTAATCAATGATTTCCCAAAGGAGAGTATAGCTAAGTAAGATAAAAATTAAATAAATTAATCTCAAAACAAAGTATATTTCTAAAAAAACATATTAGAAAATCAAATATAAGTGAAAGGTAATTAGTTATTATATTACCCTTTACTAACTCCATTGCAAAGACTTTGTATCTTTTCTTCAGCGATATCCATTTCTTCATAAATAAATCCCATTGCTGGTTTCTCATCTGAATCCATCATCCACAACACCTTAATAGGGGAAGAGTACCCCTCAAGCAATTTGAAATAATTTTCCAAAATCCCTTATCCAATATCCAATTTTCCACAATAAACGTATGGCCCTTATTTTGCGGTACCTTTTAATGCTATTCAGTACTTATTGTTTTACTGTTTATGCTTGTTTGGTCAATGCTTGCTGCTACGTGTGTGAAATTGCAACATATCTTATTGAATTTGCTTGTGCAATATTTTTTGTGCCTTACAATAAATGGTATCTGAATAGTGCTTGCCTTTTCTCTTTGATTGTCCTTACAATAAGCTCTGATGCTTTCTTCCATGTTACATTTGCGTCAACTCACGTCTGGTCTACTCATTCTTTTAGTGCAATCAATGAACGACAACGTGCTATACTTGAAGAACTTGCAAAGGAAGAAATAAATGAGGGAAACAGCTCTTCATTTGAGGGAAATTGGTATGCACATTCACTTAGTTCTTGGTATACCGTACTAGTTTTAGTTGCCTATTGTCCTCGTAAATATTTGATGATTCCATGGCTATTTGGATTGGGCTAGATGACAATACGGACACGAAAGTTGAGAATAGTGGGTCAGGATGCTTTGAAATTAAAGTAGCTTGTAAAACAAATAATTATAAAGAACGCTTTGCCTTATCCTATGGTTATTTGGTTGTAAAGGATTGGAAACAGGAGATAAATGTTCATTGTGTCCTTTTCTTTGGAAATGAATTGCATGATCACAGATACCAGCTTTGGCATGCGTAGAGCTCAGCCTTGTATGTATTTAGTTGATAATTTCTTTAGTATGTTTGCTTGATTTGTTTAGTTTAGTTTTGTGTGATTATCTATGTTTTTGATTGACATCTGATTGTAATGTAGACAAAAATGGATAACAGGCTTTACCAGCAGCTATCTACTGGTTGAACTTACAGGTGGCAGCAAATTCTTGAACATACGACGGCTCCAAAGTTTATGCTGGAACTCTCTGTGCTGATATTATTCCTTTTCTTCATTAACAAAGTGTTGACCTGATAGCTCGGTCAAAGATAAAAAAAAAATGATTGCACAGCAGACTAGCCAAAGACCAATTTTTGTGAATGCTACGTTCTTCATTCTTTAAGAACCATGTGAACTAGAAGGTATACTACTGAATTTATCTCGTTCACTAAACCTTTCTAGCTATGTCTTTTATTTGATGCATGCATTTTTCAAGAAAGAGCAGAAACAGTTGGTTGATCTAGATACAGCTCCATGAAGTAGCATATGCCAATTAATGCTGTTGACTATGCTATCAATTAATCAAAAATTTGCATGCATGCACATGTCTTAGTGATTGAGTTTTTAGAACTTTCATTAATTTTATTTATTGTCAATCATCTGTTGGTGAAATAAAGAGCAATAGGATAAGTTTGCCAAGAAAAGCACATCACATAATGTTAACAGTCAAGCAGTTCGCAGGATTCAGTTATTATACTTGGTCCATTAATAGATTGATCAAGGGACTAAATTATGCTCACAACTTGGAACGGTAGATAATTTTGCTTATTACTCACTTTGTCCCACTGTGCCAGTTATGGGTAGAGTGGACGAAGTTGCAACTGACATCTGCAGAATTGGGAAATGAGTGTTAGGACTATGGAAATAGACGCTATCGCTGAATGATGTTCTTTCTTGGGAGCCATTATTTTACATGTTATCAATTTTTTTTAATTGATAAGATTGACAACGTTGAAAATTTATTTCATGAGACTTCTACAGTTTTACTGATCAATGCGAAGGTCGCCGTGGGTTACATACACATATCAAACATGGGAACTTCTAATGTATATTTTTTTCCTTTGACTTTATAAATATATTTTTAGTGCATTTGATGTTGTAATTTACCCCGCTCCTGGGTTTGGGGGTTGGTTTTCTTTAATGTATTCTTTTATGCTTCAAATCGTATACCTCATTACTTTCTGGAATTCAACCAATAATGTATTAATGAATGTTAGCTCATGTGCACAGAACTTTTATTAATTGAAAGATGATAATTTTTATTTAGAATAAGTTATAGTATTTGTTGAATATATAGGTTCACAAAATATTTTAGCCTTATTCGTATATATCTGATAGCTTCAAACTTGAAGGCCGAGTAAAGAGGAGTAAAAAGAGGAAAGTGAGAATAAAAATTAGATGTGACAGAGAATATGTTCTCTCCAATTTCAAGGCGTAGGCTGTGTGGAATAAAGAGAGGATAAAAAGGAAAAAATGTTGAGAAAAATTAGATGTTAAAAGTACTACAAAAATGAGATTAAAAAAATAAGGGAAATTACATTTACAAATCTCACGACACTTGTACTTAATCTAATTTTGGGATAGGGATTAACTTTCCTTCAATTTTTATTAAAATAATAATCATATTCTTTCTAGCTTTAAAAAAAATATTACCCTTTCTCTTTCTTATATTTTTAATAAAATAATATTTCTTTTATTTATGTTTTTAATGGAATGTTGCTTATTTTTCTTATTTTATTTTAAAATAATATAAGGGAAATCACAAGTAGCAATGTTGGAGAAAGAGAACGAGGATATGATAGTCATTGTAGAACCAAAACAGGAACTGGTCAATGACTTAAATTAGAAGCTTGAGGGATATTGAAATGCATAATACATTATTAGATTGGCCGCTAATGGATATAGGAATGAGTGAAGATGATATGCATGACCTTTTCTGCAAATAAAATATAGACTAACCTCATTTATTCTACTCGATGCAAAAAGATGACACACCAAAATTGGATCTGAGACTCAATTATCATGGTTCACAAACACTTACGTTTTACTTAAGCATAAAGGAGGAATATAAAAAAAATATATAATAAAAGTCATTATCAGAGAGTTAGTAAAGGTAAAGTGGGGTTATACCTATAAATAAAGGGTTGGAAAGAGAGGAAGGGGAAGAGAATTGGATAATGGAGTGAACAGGGAGAGTTTGACCTCTCTACAGTTTTGTTGTTATTATTATCAAATACCTTTACAATTGGTATCAGATACTCGATCTGAGTTTCAAACCTGTGAATGGGTGAATGGTTACCACACACAACTCAGGAGCAATGGAGGAATGTATCAAAGGGTTAGAAAAACAAATGATGGACCACGGTTAGATGTTAGAGACGATATTGAAGAGACTTAACAATATGACGATACATTCACCATGGCATGATCACACTACAGAGCCGCATCAGGAGGAGGAGGACACTACCTCTCAAATCGCGGATCCCAGTGGAGGAGGACAGAATCGTGGAAACCCACGCTACAGGGGTAACGGGGGACGCAAATTAGAGGTCCTAACATTTGATGGAGCATATCTGAACGGGTGGTTAGTGAGAATAGATCGTTTCTTTTGAGTGTCAGACATTCCAATGGGGGAGAAGCTCCATTATGCGGTGCTAGGATTAATGGGGGAGGCTCTTACGTGGTTTGCGTGGTGGGAGGCTCAGTCGACATTTCATACTTGGCTCCGTTTCAAGTTGGACTTGCTGAAACGTTTCGAACCAGGAGCGGCGTCAAATCCCTTGGTGCTACTGTTGCAAGTGAAATAGACAAGCTTTATCATGGAGTATCGGCGTGATTTTGAGCTCGCGGCCAAATCACACGGAAATTTGGGTGGAGAGACCTTACTATGTATATTTCATGAAGTTGAAACTGACGATTAAGTCGAAACTAGATGTGGTGGAGTTCGAATCCCTACAAGCATTGATGGATCGTGCAATGGTTGTCGAAGCGAGAAACTTAGCTTAGCAATAGGAAGGTGGAAGCCATTGGGAAAAATGACATGAAGCAGACCCTAAGTCTAGTGAGGGTTTCAATAGAGGTACAAATTGTGTTAGGCCTAATAATTTTAATTTCTACTTTGAACGTTCTCCACCACCAGAACCCAAGGAGAACCAAGTCACTCATATCATAGCGTCTAGCTCATTGGGCCCAAAGCATAATTCTTGTTGGATCTCAAGAGTGGCTTGAACGCCAACGCAAGGGTCTATGCTATAAGTGTGGAGAGAAGTGGAACCCATCCCACACGTGTCGACACTGCCATCAACACTTGGTGCTATTAGATGCTGACAAAGAGGAGGAGCTTGAACCAACACTTGAAGAAATCACAGACAAACCCTCTACTCTTAATCTACAAACTCTGTCTCTCCATCTTTCACCTTCCAGTTATTGGGGGTTCACACCTCATCACACATTTAAGGCTAAAGACATTATCCAGGGCTCAGAGGTGATTGTGTTGGTGGATTCAGGGGCCCGGCCAATTTCCTTTCCACTCACATCGTCTCCTCCCTAGGTTTACCAATAAGTTAGATACAACCATTTCAAGTTGGGGTTGGGAATGACGTTATTGAACCAGGAGTTGGGGGTTGTGAAAATGTCGAATTGATAGTACAAGGTGTTTCCATAGTTGCAAACTTCCTTGTCATGGAGCTCGGGCGGTCGGAGGTGGTGCTTGGTACTGGGTGGGTGGCAAGCCTAGGCATATTTGAAGCGACTATCAACGATTGACGTCTAATGGGTTCCAAATAATACTACAGGGGGACCCTAGCCTCAGTAGAAGCCATGCATCAGGAAAGATGACTTTAAACGCATTGAAAAACAATGAAGAGGGTTTCTTGGTGACTCCTTTATTCTGCTTTGATGGAGATAACATTATTTCTCCTATTACAACTAAGATATGCAACAATTTGATGATATTTTCAAGAACCAGACAGTGGCTGGCGGTTCTGTGTTGACTACCGAGCACTCAACAAGATAACAGTCCCAGACAAATTTTCAATTCGTGTTATTGAAGAACTTTTGGATAAATTAGCTAGTGTTGTGGTGTTCTCTAAGCTGGATTTGAAATCTGGTTACCACCAAATTCGGATGAAAGAAACAGACATCCACAAGACTGTGTTCCGAACACATGAGGGTCATTATGAATTCCTCGTGACCCCCTCTACTTTCCAGTCACTGATGAATGAGGTATTAAGACCATATTTACGTAAATTTGCTTTAGTTTTCTTTGATGACAATTTAATATATAGTCACGACAAGGACAATCATAGGGATCATTTGCTGCAAGATTTTGAGATCCTTAGAAGGAACCACCCATGGGTGAACAGGAAGAAATGTTGTTTTGAAAGTTCAAGTAGCGAGTAGTTGGGGCATATTATTTCTGTGCAGGGGTTGCTGCAGATCCTAAAAAGATTAGTGACCTGGTTGATTGGCCTACACCTAAAGATTTAAAAGCACTACGGGGATTTCTAGGGCTCACAGGATATTACCGACCCTCCCTTTATGAAGGGCTACAGCAGCATCGCATGGCCTCGCCTCTTACACAACAACATTTAACAAATTTTGAGAATTATTGGGAGTTAGCTGTGAAGATCAAGACTGTGTTTTCTCACTTTCACCTTGAGGACAAGGTGCATTTTCAAGGAGGGTATTGTTACATAACCAAGTGCAAAGGAGGAATATGAAAAAAAATATATAATAAAAGTCATTGTTAGGTAAAGTAGGGTTATATTTATAAATAAAGGGTTGGAAAGAGAGAGGGGAAGAAAATGGGATAGTGGTGTGAATAGAAAAAGTTTGGCCGCTCGAAAGCCAGGAGAAAAGATTCTGTTACTGTTTTATTGTTCTGTTCAAATATATTCATCTTTGTTCAATTGTTATTTCCAATTATCAACTCAAATATATTCTGAAATATCATTCAGTTACACTCTTATCTACAGTTTTGTTGTTATTATCATCAAATACCTTTACATGACATTCCATTTAGATTATGAAAAAAAAAAGTATGCTTTGAAACTATTGTTGGTGTTTTTGGGACCTTTTTATACATGGATATGATGTTAATGCAAAGGATGAATGTAGCACATTGATAGTTAAGGGCTCTTCCCTAGAAACTAAAAACTATATGTTATCTATAATAATCAGAATCAACGATGAATTAAATAATGTGAGGTTGGTGGAACAGGTAGGCCTAACAAAGAATCTAGGTTTGTATCATGATCGGAAATACAATGTCTCAGCAAATGAGGAAGGTGACAATGGTAGCGAAAGTGAATCTTCATTCTCAACTGAGGACAGTGAAGTGGGAAGGTTGATGCATATGGGGGAGGTAGAGGTGATGCATTGCCATCAGATATAAAGTTAATTAGAGGAAGAAACATTTAATTGCCCACTAGTTAAGAATGAAGATCAATGGTACAAGCTGATTGAAGATAACATGCTGAGAACGAAGACTTGCGAAACAATGAAGGATCATAGCAAAAAGAGTTATCCAATTCTTATTAGCAATAAGGAGATTCAAGATAAGGTAATGCAGGTCCTAGCAATGCACGGAAGGGAGAAAGAATCGAGGTCAACCTATCACGTGGGAGAAACATCACTACAAGGAGTGATGAGGGATTCTCTACAAGGTAGGTATTATATTGTTTCTAATTTTGAAAATGTAGCTGACTCGGTGGAAACGCAACAAACTACTTTTGAACATAGCAGGAAAAAAAATCCTAAGAGTGTAGTTATGACCTCAGTAATATCCTTACTGATCAATGTATTGGAGTTTCAATAGGAAATTTTGGGAAAACAGAAACTAAATTGAAGCAAAAGAAGACGTGGCGCGTGGCAAGGGGTTAGTTTTCAAGGAAACAAGGAGGATATTATACAAAAGATTGTTGAATTAGAAGATAAAGACAAGGCTGAAACAAAGGCTATGACGAGAGGAAAAATAAGGAGAAACAACATGGTGAATTAAAGAAGATTTTTTTTTTTCTTATAATATGACGGGGGTGGGGGAAAGGTAAAGTATAAAAGTTTGGAAAAGCTAATGAGAAAATAAAACATTCAAGTTTTGTATATACAATAGACTAAAAGGAAAGTCATCGGTAAGGAAATGTACACTATATTCTGGGTGAGTAATGATTTTGAATGGTGTATGAAATGTGGCAAGTGAATTATTTTGTAATTGGGAGAAAAAATCCTTTGATGTAGACTACGTGTTTGAAGGGGAGGACTTTTTTGGGATCCAAGGTACATGAGGAGATGTGAACAAGAAGATATTTATCATAAATATCTATGCAAGACAGGATGGTGGAACAAAAGAAAAAAAATGTGGAAGGAGTTGAAAGGCAGAAAAAATGGGTCTACAATCAAATTTGGAGCATTATGGATGACTTCCATTATATAAGGGGAAAAGTGAAAGGCAAGATATGACTAAAAAAAACTCAAGTTAGAGGGATGAGGTTATTTAACGAAGCCATACAGGAGCTTGACCATATATATATCTCCTTAAATGACAGAAAGTTTAAGTGGTTCAAACCTAGTGGGAAAGCAAGATGTAGGATAAATAAAGTCTTAGTAACGGAAGTAGTTGGAAATATGGAGAGGGGGGTTCAAGAAGTTTTGGATATAAACCTTTCATATTAGTGTCCGCTTTTAATAGACAAGCTCTTATGGATTGAGGATCTAAACTATTAAGATCCTGTCTTGTTGGATGAAGGAATATTTTTTTGAAAGATTTGTTAAAGAAAGGTCAAGGCTAGGGATGTTTGAAGGGAGTGCTTTTGTCCTTTGATAAGTGGAAATCTTTGAAGCAAAAGATCAATAAGTAGAATAGAGATATCTTTCGTAACATAACAATACAAGTTGATAGAAGGGAAACTAAATAGTATGGATAAGAAGAGTGAGGAATAAAATTCTTTCGAGGTAGATATTGAATAAGACCAACATATTTTATAAAATTATACTTAAATATTGAATACAAAATGCTTTGTGAATTTTAAAAGTATGAGATTCTTGTATTTGAGTTTTAATCTTGAAGAGTTCTTTCCAGAATCTCAATTGTACTTATCCTTGGAAATCTTTCTAAGGTGGAATATTTTTTTTCTTCTCTTCTTACTTTTAATCCATTTTGTAATATCTTTTGCAGTTATTCTTATATTTACTTTGTTATTCTCTATTGTTCCAAACATCATTCATTTTAATGGAATTTTCTTCTTCTATACCACTTATTTTCAACCTTCCAAGGAACACATCAGGTTTATTAACAACGAATGATTAAACCATTGTTGGATGAAAGGACACATATTCTATTGAGTTACGAAAAGGTTGATAAATTATGAAAAAATTATTACTCGTGGATTAATATAGTGACTTGTTTACCAAATAATGTTGAGGCACATCTATCGCAACCCACGTATGGTATGGATCTGCAAGGAAGAAGCAACAACGGTACATGCTAAAGAGTATTGGTGTATCATGAAAACAAAAATGGTATAACTTTTAACATAAGGAGTTTAGAGCGAAAGATCTCATGAAACAAATCAATTTTTCAGCTTGGTCTGGTTGAGAATAGAAGTTGAGTATGCCCAGATATTGTATTTATTATGATCAGTCAATTCGGGCTTATGTTTAAAGGAAGTAATTAAAGGAAGTGTTAAATTAGTGTCATGAAGCAGTAGTGTTGCCTGCTCATACATCTTTTAGTATGCAGTTTGTTTGTTTTTTTTTTTGAGTAGTGGAAATTATTGTTATAATTTCTGTACAAGCTGGGGAAACATTTATTATTTTTGTTAGTATTTTATAGGTAATGGATAATTCTAGGATTAAGTTAATTTACAAGTAATATAGCTTTTTGCTCTTCAATGTACAATTTTCGTCACACAACATATAAATAAGGTTAACTTTTAATAATTATTTAGTTTTATGTTTCATAAACATAAATATATAATAATAAGTTGTAAATGTATATGATTTGAGGCACCAAATATCCATTTTAATATATTTTTTATTGATTAAATATTACTATTTTTAAAAAATATGAAATATGTAAGAGTTAATTTATTAAAAACATAAAATATATGAATTTATTTTGTTAAAACTATAAAGAATGTGGATCTTTTAAAAACTAATAAAAAGTATAATTATTAAGCTTAACAAGGTCAATGTCTTTTAATTTAATAAAGAGATCTTATTAATATTTCATTAAAAATTTGAGGAAGATGAATATCTTTTAAAATTAAATGAGTACACTTGTTATTTTATTAAAAACTTTTAAAGGGAGTATATGTTTTTTTTAACATAACCTCAAAAAGATATATGTAATCCCAAAAAAAATTATTGAAATAAGAGAGAGAAACAAATAATGTACAAACACATATATAAAAATCATTTAAAAAATGCAGTCTACGCTATGTATTTTATGGATTGTGAAATCACAAAAGTTTCTTTAACTTTTATAATTTATTTTTCAAAAAAAATATTTTAAACAAATAAAACATGAAAAGTAATATGACTAGTTTTTTTATGTCAAACATAAAAACTACGAAAAACATTTCTACGTAAAACTTTATTGAATATATATATATATATATATATATATATAGAGAGAGAGAGAGAGAGAGAGAGAGAGAGAGAGAGAGAGAGGCTTTGAACACCTTCTTTTTAGTTTATTAGTTTTTTTCTTAACCTTATAAGTGTTCATTTTCTACTCAAAATTTCAAAATTTTACCTTTTAAAAACCTAATCTACATCTTACATAATTATTCAAATTAATCAAATCTTTCCTAAATATTAATTTTAAACTTATTTCATATAACAAACCCATCCCAAATCTCCAAAACATTGAATAAAAATAAAATAAATCAACAATTTTGGATAAAAGGTAATTTGCCAATCGAAATTATAAGATAAATATTTAATAGCACAGAATGTGAAGAAAAGCTAATATCTAATTCCCATAAATAAATGTTTCAAACAAAAATTAAAATAAGATATATGAACAAATATTTTCATTAGATCAGACAACTTTTACATAATATTACTATCTAAAAGACAAATGTAATTTATATATTTTCCAATAAGTCACATTTAAATTTATTTACGTGTTATAAATTTTAAGATGAAAACCTATATACAGATTTGTAAGTGGTACTTTCCAATTATATTTAGAGTTTCACTTACAAAATGTAATGTATTTAACAAGATAGATATTACTAAAAAGAAGCTCTAAATATTATCGTATAACTGTATTAGTCTTCTTTAAAATTTATTCCGCACATTTTCTATGCTAAAAGTATTTGTAAGTGAATATTTCTTTTAGTTCTAAATACATATTTACAACTAATATTCATATAATTATTTGATAATCACTTATTTAATTTCAAAAGTTATCACTATAAAAAGAATTATCAATTCAATATATACCGAAAAGAGATTGTCAAATGATTGTGGTTTGGGTCTTGCTGGGCCAAAGCTAGCCTCCAATATTGACCATTGAACACAAGCCAAGACAGTGAAATCTACCAAAGACAACAACTTTAGTTGTAATCATGAATTGGGAGGAAGACTTTGAGGCAGCTCTGTTTCTGGGCAACCATTATTCTTGTTCTTTTCCCTGTCTTGTTTAATTTCACCATAGAAATATGAGACAAAGCCCCAAAGAGAGAGCACCAAAGCAACCCCTTTCTCTGCCTCAAAATTTTCTTTGTATATAATAACACCCAAAACTTCAGTGACTGGAAGAAAAGCAGCAATTATGATTCCTGAAAACAAAGAGGAGGAGCAAAAGATAACCCCTATTGCTCCCAAGAAGAAAAACTGCCACATTATTGCACTCCCCACCACCACAACATAGTACTTCGTTTCCCCAAGTTTATAATCTTTTGCTTCTCGCCAAATCACCTGCAAAATTACCACACCCAAAATTGTTATTATTATTATTATTACTATTATTATTATACCAATAATTAATCCAAAGTGTGCAGTATTAATTGAAATCCACCAATATTCACAATTTAAATGTAAGATTTATCAAAAAAAAGTGAAATTCAATTGATTTCATACGTTTTAATAACTTTTAATTAATTAAAATACACATAAAAAGAATTTAATTGATATATATATATATATATATATATATATATATATTTATAATACAAAAATGTTTGAGTAAGTAGTATGTATATTTATTTATGTGGTAATTACACTGACATTTAATTATTTTCACAATAAGTATCTTGCAGCTTTAAATACTTTTTAGTTTAATGACATGCACAATTATTGTAGGAACTTTTAACGAGATTGGATAACTATTCATTGTCTCTTTTTTGTTTAGTAGTCTACAAAATTTACATAGGAATCAAAATCAAGTTTCTGTATACTCTTATCTAATAACAAGTTATGCAGGATAAATTTACTGAGTTTTGCGATTGTTAGTTAAAAAAAAAATTGTGATTAATTAATGGTATAAAAGTAATAGTAAAATTAAAGTCTTAAAAAATAGTGGGCGAGTTGTGTGATGGATATTTCTGCAACGAAAAACAGAAAAAGCTTATCCAAACCTTGAAGTCATTGTTGATGAGCATTCCAAGGGTGCAGAAGAATGTAGCAAAGAAGCACATAACCAGCTGAATCTCCATCACCAGAGAGTACGTAACACGCTGCTTGCTCCGTTTGTACACCAACTCCATCAAAGGCAGAACCAATCCGTACAGCGCCGCGGCCGCCAGAATCATAACGAAACCGATCACGTACTGCCGCGTCGACTCGCCGCTCGGACGGTCTCCACCGGAACGCAGTGCCAGCACCACTGCCGCCACGGTGAGAAGCACGACGGCGTTGATAGAGTAGGCCGTGAACTTGTGCTTAACGAGGAGGAAGGCGAAGAGAGCGGTGAAGGCGAGGTGCGAGGCTTGGATGAGGGAGGCAGTGGAGACGGGGAGGCGCGCTATGCCGCAGGCGTAGAGGTAGTCGTCGAGGCCTGTGAGGATTCCGATGACGGCGGAGGCGAGAAAGAGAGGAAGTTTGATGGAGAGGAGGTTAGGTTTTGGTGAATGATGAGAACGGCGATGATGGAGGTGAGAGATGGTTAAGGGAATGAGAATGAGCGGGAAGGCGGCGGTTTCGAGGAAGCTGGAGAGCCAGATGCGGTTGCCTCCGTGGATGAAGTAGAGACGCATGACGAGGGGGCCACCGGAAGTTCCCATGGCTAGAAGGACTGAGTTTAGCAGTAGGAGGACTCTCTTCATGCTTCTCTTCTTCTTTCTAACATAACTTTCTTCCTTTGTATTTGTGTAAGAATAATAATGGATTTTTTTTTTCTAATTTTTATTTTTAAATTTCTATAAATTAATTTTAACTTATAAAAAAAATAATTTTATTTTTTACATTTGTTTGGAAGTTGTTATGGGGAAACTCCTTTAAATAATGAAGGTCATTTTATTGGATATTGAAATCTTTTGTGATCTTTTAGTTTTAAGAGTTTAATTGCTAGCTTTCTTTTTAAGTAGGGCATTCGAAAAAAGAAGTTTTTTTTTTTTTTTTTTTTTTTTTTTTTTTTTTTTTTTTGTAAAGGTGAAAATTGAAAACAAGTTGTTAAGTCTATTTTAAAAAATTGAATTAAAGTAAAATTATTCTAAAATTAAATGGTATAGTAATATTTGAATTGTTAAAAAAAATGGTGGTGACTTGTTTATATTAATCTAATTTTTAAAAGTTAAATTATTTTTAAATAAGATTATTTGAAATAAATTTAGTTATAACTTATGAGATTAGAAAATATATATAACTTAAAAAAAGATGTCGATTGGTAATAATTCAATCAAAATGTCGAGTAATTAAATTTAATTTTGTTCGCTCTAATATGGAATTCAATTCATTTAAATCACTATATAATTGAGTTTATTTATTTTGAACCACTTTTCAAGTTTATTTTAATTTTACAATAATTGAGTTGGATTTATACATTTTTTTTTCACCCTTAACCTTTTAAAAAATTACAAAGTTATTTCCTGCTTGAGGAGAGGTTATTTTATATTGTCCTCCATTTATACTTAGTTTTTTTATATATTTATTTTTTAGTATTTACGTCATCTACAGTTTTATTCTTTTACAAGTAGATATTTTAAATTTTAGATTTATTTGATAATTAATATTTGCATATAGGCACCTTCAACTTTAATTTTATTACAGAGCATTCTTAAATTAAGAATTTTGTTAATAGACGCCTATTTCAACTTTATTCTAATTAATCCTTAAAACTTATCAACTTTTTTATAAGTTGAGTTTGATTAACGTCATTCTAAAAAGAAAAATTAAAAGTATCTTTGTTATAAAATAAAATCAGTTCATGTATGAACTAATTTATAAAAGTTTTCTCATATAAGTTTTTAATTGTTTAATTTCTTTATGAATTAATTTTATCTTAGGAAGAAGTTAATTTTTTTTCTTATTTTCTCCTCTAGAAGGACTATAGTTCATAATATTTGTATTCTTTTAGTATAATTTATTTTTTATATATTTATTTTACGTCAAAAATTAAATGTTATAAATCTATTTAATAAAATAAATATCAATTCTGAGCTTCTTTTATTATTTAGATTAGAAATATAATATTTTTAATTTGAATGTAATGGAAAATGTTTACAAAACATAATACACTTTGACACAATACTTAAATTCAACGAAAACCAATTTTAGACTTATTTTATAAGGGGATTCGTTTCCTTAACTAATAATATTAAATAAAAACGACACAAAATTTAAAATACTTGATATTTGAAAATAAACTTTAAATTGAATTAACTTTTCAAGAACAGTAAATTTCACTAAATAGAAAGCATTTTTATTGAATTTTGAGAGAAAACTCAAATAAATTAAACAAAAATGAAAGTGAATTTCGAAAACTAGAGGTAGGGGAAATACTAAAAAATAATGTGCTTCAAAATAATTGGAAGAAATAAAAAGCAACTGAGAATAAATAACAAATTACTAAGAATATTATGAATAAATGGCAAAAATTCTATAGAAAGTTGGTGAGCAAATTATTCTCTCTTTTTTTTTTCACTGGTCATCTTGTTTGATGTTACAAAATATCAAGTACAATGTCCAAATGTTCACCTCATGAATGAAATCATTCATTCTTATTCTTATTTATAGATTTATTTTCCACAATTATTTCTTAAAACCTTAATTACTGATATATAATTACTTCCTTAATGTCCACCTGTCACTCTTTCAAGAAAAAACATTTAAAAATAGTTCCATGTCAAGAATAACTTATCATTATTGTGAAAAATAAACTCCAGTTTAATGTAAGTCTCCTTTCAATTTTCCAAAATACAACCCCATTTTTTATTGCAATAGTCACATCTAACAAGTATTCTTATCTTCTTCTTTTATACATAGAAATTCTACTCCTCAAACTTGGCCCCTTTTTATTTTTTAAATGATTGGGCTATATTCCATGAATCAATTAAAGGTTGTATTACCCTTCTCATTAATATTTATTTATGAGTTAGCAACACTACAAATTAATTGACTTATACTTCCTAAATGTTAAAACTCATAATAAAATTCCGCTAGAGAATATTACTTTGAATATGAAAAAAAAAAACAAAAATACAAGTATCTTGTTATAAAGTTTAATTTAATTTGTCTATGTTTGCCTTTTTTAATAAAAAAGATAAAAGTAAGCAAAAAGTAATAACTATTTTCTTAAAAATGTTTCGTCTTCTGAATGCTTTGTTTTTTCTTTTCTTTTTCTGTCTCATACACATTCTTACACACCCACAAATTGTAGTGTACTTTTTTTTTTTTTTTTCTTAATCCATTTTTTTTTTTTTTTTTTTTTTTTTTTTCTGAATCCATGTTTTTTTTATGAAAGGATACAGTTTTTGATACTGCGGCCCACTACTCATAGATATCCAAAAGCACAATCTGTTTTGGGCACTGGATTCTACACACTTATAATTTTGAGTTACACTCTCATGAAATTTGAAATTTAAATTTTCTTATCTTAAAATAAATTATTAATTATAACCCTCAATTTTTGGAACATGTAATCTGATAATTTTTCAATATCGTATATTTTAAAAATTAAAAGCTAAATTTTTATATTTTAGAATGTATAATTCAAAATACATATTTTTATTTCATATTTTTATTTCAGATTGTAATATATTCCTGCAATGCATTTCCTGATCCAAAAATAAATTATGAATTATACATTTTAAAATATATTAATATATTTGGATTATGCATTTTTGGACCTAAAATACATTTTAGAATGTATAATTCAAACTGTATTTTTTTTTTTTAAGTTTGTTAAAGTTTACAAAGTTTGTATTTTGGAATGTACAATCTAGAATATACATTGTCCAATACATATTTTGTATTCTAAATTTTACATTTCATAATATAAAATTATAATCTAGATTGTATGATCTCGAATATAAATTTCAAAAGGGTAAAATTAGCATTTGAAATTTTATGGGACTGTAGCTTAAAAATATGGGGATGCAAGATATAGCTGCCTTTGTTTTGCTTACAGTTCGTACATAAGCATCCATGGCACACGATTTTGTCCAAGGACAAACTTTTGTTCTTTTGGATTATCGATAAGAAGATCTTGAATAAGAAATAAAGAAGTTATATTTTTTCTTAAAAATTCTTATATTATAAAACATTTTGAGTCTCTTAAAATATTCTTCAATCTAAGATATAAATAGACATAGGTTAGATAAATTATAAAGTTTAGAAGTTATATGAATAGTTTCTAATTAACAGATGTTATTTTCAATGGTTAAGTATTTTTATGTTTACATTTGAGTTTTTAATTTTTCTAGGCACTTGTGGAGTGTCTTTTCCTCTTTGTTGGTTGTGGCATTTCCTGTATAAAGGATCTAAAACATTCTTGAAAAATATATGAAATCCTTTAGTAGATATATCTTTATAGGTGAGAGAATTCTTCAATTTTGACTTTTATCTTGAAAAGTTTTTTCAAATGACCAGTCTTCTTACACTTATCTTTTGATAAGTATATTGAAGGTGATATGTTCTTACCTTATTTGAATTCTCAATCCATTTCCTATTTGTTTTTTGCAAATTCCTCTTATTTTACATGTTGTTTTCTTGAGTTACAAAAGTGAATTACTATAATCATTGCAAAAGCGCCAAGTACCATCCTTTTTTTTAACCAACAACACTGGTGAGGAGATTGAACTTGTACCCGGTTGTATAACTCCTTCAACCATCATATCAACTACTAATTTTTCTATCTTTGCTTTTTGACCGTGCGGATACTTATGCGGTCTGACTTTGACTGGGCCTATATTCTGTAGTAAATGAATGACATGGTCCTACACTCTCTATTGTGGCAATCCTTGTGCCTGTAGATCCATTAGGGGTAAAGAAGTGTCATATTGTTGTTTAATTTGTAAAGTATACAATGTTAATATGACATTAGTAGTTTGCATGCGCTTAAATTAGTGGAATTGAACTTGTTCTATCACTGGATTTCTTTCTCCTTATAGAGTAACTAATTGGTCATCATGCAAAAGGGTAATAAACTTTTGCTTGTAATTGACCAAGTGGATATCCAATGTTTCCAACCATATATCTCTCAGGACTTTTCACTGGCTATAAGCAGCACAAAGCATTCATTGATAGTGTATGATGTTGAATTTTTACAGGCATGTTACAAACCTCTCCTTCGTATTATAGTAATTCTTCACTACCAACCTAAACCTTGAATTCAAGCACTTTGTACAAAGGTACAACTAGCCATTTCACCAGAATAGGATGGATGAAATTATTCGAGCTTCCTCCTTCTATTAAAATTTCAATATTTCTCTCCTTAACTATCCCAGAAAAATGAATAGATCTTCTAGTTGGTATGTCTGTTAAAGCATGGTAAAACAATTGGAGTGGTTTTGTCAACTGTTTGTTGTTCTAGGTGGTGTCAACAATAACTATATCAGGACAATTAATTTGATGATCCATTTCAGGAATCACTTCTTCCACAGATTGAATAAGAAAATAGTGCTTAGAAGCACATTTATGGTCTAGACTAAACTTCTCATCACAAGTGAAATAGATGGCGTGCTTCTTGCGAAATTGAATCTCTACTGGTGATAATTTTGGCATGGGTAAGACTTTAGATGGTGTTGGTAATAATGGAGGCTTTATTTCCAATTTTAGTGAGGGCTGGCTGATAGGTTTGGGAATGAGTTGAAATTGGAGTTTATGTGTAGTCACACTTGGAGATGTAGATGTAGTGTGCCAGTGTTGAGTATAAGGGTGAAACTTCTCCTAAAATAATCTATCTAACTAATGAGACTTCCTGCATTAGGGAAACTTGACATCTCGATTTTACTTATTTTTTCAACTTTGGATGCAACCCACCAATAAAATAATTTAACAGTAATGCATCATTCATGCCAAACACTCGAGCAGCCAAATCATTAAAAGCATCAAAATAATTGGCAACCGAATTCGACTGCTTCAATTTTAATAACTCTTCATATGGTTTCTCAAATTGAGATTGCAAAACTGTTGATAGAGTAAGTCAATTGTTTACCTGGTTTAGTTTCTCCAGAATTTGGCACCAAGCTAATGCTCTACCTTCTAAGCTGACTTCTACAAGATCCATCTTCTGGTCTTCTAGAATCTTCTAAATGTGAAAAAAATTGTTTTGCTCTATATCTCCATTGAAGTATGTCTTCACTACCAGAGAAGTGCAGAAAATCAACCCGCAACTGTCTTGGAGCAGCGAATGATGACGCATTGTGTCTAGGTGCATGCTTAATTTTCTGAGTCAACTAAACCTTCAATAACGAGACTAAGGCCTGTGTAATTGCTGTCAATTGTTCATTATACCCATCAGATTGTTCAATGAGTTTGTTAATGGCAGATTGGATTATCTGCAAAATGCGTGTTATCCATCATCCATCATTAAAGTGAATGAAAACACCATATAATATAAATTTGTATATTGATAATGACAAGAAAAATAATAATAACAATGTGCACAAACTTCAATAATAAGCAATGGAGTAGTGAGTCCTTATTAATACAAGATATATTACAGAAAAGACCTAAGAATATTATTCGAAAGATTCAACAATCTCCTCATCCGTTTCTACTGCTTTTTAACAGTTTTTTTTCCTGTCATGTGCTTCCATGAGTTTGTTGGTATCACGAACATTTCCAAATAAGTATTACCTACAAATTTCTAACTAAAAAGTCTATGAAAAAAATGGTGTTTTAACTAATTTTGACTGTGGTATATATTAATTATTTTAATGAAAATGACAAATACTTTATATTTATTTTATTTTGTAAAAAGATAAAAATAATGTTGTATTAAATATTTTGAATCAATATGCCGTGAATTAATTTATTTTTATCAATTTTCTAGTTCCTTATCAGGATTTAGATTAATATACTTTAATTGATGCTTAATCGATTCACCTGTTATTTAGTCTACTCCGTTGGTTGAATTCGAGTTTTAAAATAAAGTATAATATATCTTTTTTTAAAGGAATTAGTTTATAATATAAGTTTACAATTTTCAATAATTCATTGAGTCAAAACTTTAAAATTAATGATATTATATCCTACAAGAATTATAAAATGCTTTTATGCCCAATTGTCATTGATCTCTTTTTAGGAAAAATATTATCATCTAGGGTGAATGCTCATCAATTAAGACTAGCGGTTGAGGCTATATTTCAACCAAAACTACAATTTAATATTATAGAGATGTGAACTAATTTAATTTCAGAGGCTCAAGTTTTAATTAATCTTAAAAGTCAAATTCATTAATGCCAATTAAGAATTGGTGATCTATAACATGTATGGGGTATATATAGTTAAGAGGATGAAAGCTATAACCACTCAGTTATTTTATACAACTATTATATTAATATTTTATCCAATATTTTATCCCAAAATTTTATTTATGTTTATTATTATTATTATTAACCGAGTACATTAAAAAATAATTATTATGTGGTTATTTTAAAAAATGGTTGTCAAAATATTACTTTAATTTTCTAAAATATTAAGGGAAAACTCTATTCTTTGCAATGTACCATAGTTTCCAATGAAAATCATACAAACGAGATAGATGTATCATTCATGCACGTATCAGGGTTAAACCCACTCACGCAGCAAGAGGCAAACCCTAATAAAAGGCAAACAAAATAAATCTTGTAAGTTCACACAAGAATCTACCTTGTTTCTCCGAACTAAATCAATAGTTCCCTTAGGCCAATAATATCTGACAATTAGGTCACAATTCAGACTCTTAATCATTGCAACACATGTGACACCATTAAGCAATGGACCAAAATTTCACCCTCAATTGTTCAATCAAGTTTAATCATGAAAAATATTCTATACAAAAGAAGAAATTCTAACGAAATTTCTCTCTTTTCCTCACCTTGGACCCGCCGATAAAGCTTACAGAAGTAACACCCCATCCGACTAAAGTCAAAATTATACAAAACTCTCTCTGGCTAGAAATAATTTTGTGATGTGTTTGTTCCATTTTCTCTTAACAATGTACAAAAAATAAAATCAAGAAAAAGAAAATAAAAAAAGTAAAAAGCTAAAAATAGAGAAAAAGGTAAAACAAACAAATGGCAGGCGACACCATAGAGAGAATAAGACCGTTGGAAATTGTCATCCCAACGTTGGAACAATTAGCTGACACGTGGCCACGCGCCACCCGGTGGGACCGGAGTATAAAATTTCGCCGGGCTCAAGAAACGGGTTGGTGAACCGAGTCGACTCAGTCCAATCGTTCCTACCCTTCACCACCACCGTCAACCACTTCCCCTCGATATCCTCCATCGCCACCACCCCCTTATTCTTAACCCTACCAATCAATTCCCAAAACGAATCGTTTTTCTTTCTATTCACAAACACAACCACCAACCTTTCCCTACACTCTTCCAACCTCTTCAAACACCGCACCCACTCTCTCAACTCGTCCACACCCAAATCCCCCACCCTCCTCTCGCACTCCTCCACGCGCAGCGCAATCTCACGCTGCACGCGCCCATAATCATCACACACCAATCTCACAACCCTATACACCAAATCGATCCTCTGAAGGTGCAGCGACTCAGGCGCGTGACTCACCTGCTCCACGAAATCGATTAAACCTCGTAATTCACACAGCAACTTAACGTTAGAAACCCCCGAAAACTCTCTTTGAACGCCGCCGTTTTTTAGATAATAACCCAAAACGCGCGAAACCGTCAAGACATGTTCCTGAACATTCGCGTACCATCGAACCCACGAGCTGAGCTCCAGAGATTCCACGTCCGTGTCGTCGCGGAAGGTAGCGAGGTTAAGGGCGTTGTGTCCTCCGCGCGAAGGGTAGTGCGAAAGGTTGTCCTTTAGCGTTAAGGGTCCCTGGGATACGATGTTGTGGAGAGTGAAGAGGCATTTCAGTGCCACCGTGGCGCTTTGGGTTCTGTGAAGGCGGTCCATGATTGCGTCTATGCAGGTGCGTGGCAGGAGATAAGAGCCGCGGCCGGCGGAGAGAACGGCGGCGATTTGGGACTCCGACGGAGGAGCGGCGAGGCGGTGACTGGTGGCGCGCAGGACATGGACGCGAACGGTGGACACGTGGCGCTTGAGCGAGAGTGATGCTGCGATCACTGAGGCTTTGTCGTTGAAAGTGTGTAAGAGATTTGTGAGTGTCTTGCCGAAGGACATAGCGTGAAGGAGCAAAAGTTTGAGAGTGTTCAAATGCTTTAGTTTTTTTTTTTTTGTAGTTTCTTTTGGCACAAAAGTCATGCATGGCTCAATAATATTCTGGTTTTTTAAGGAAGTGCAAATTTTGTTTATTTATATAGAAAGTAAAATTATATAAAAATTAATTTGACTCAGCAAGAAAGTGAAAGGTGCAATGTTTATTCTACTCATATACTTTCTCTGTTTTTAAAAACAAATATTCATTTTTAAATTTCATTTAAGTATAATTTTTAAGGTTGCAAATCTTTTTAGTAAAATGTTTAAAAGAATTTCTATTTCATTATTTTTATTTCTACATGTGAATAAATACATATATGTATTTACTAAAAATCATTACGTTAAAGTAGTAACATTAAATCTGTATGGCATAATAATAATTTTATAAATTTACTTTTATACATATTTAGCATACAAAAGGAAAATAATGGTTATGAGGTTTTTTAAATTAAAAATTTTAATTATCTGGTCTTCCTAAAAAATAAAATCTATTACATTACCGGTAAATAACATAAAATCATTAAGCCATTTCAATAAAAAATAATTATTGCAATGAACAACTAGAAAGTATTATAACAGTAATAAGAAATTTTTTAAATAATTTCTTATAATTAGGTTGAAGAAAATAGTAATTAATTTCTCTTCTATCTCGTCTTTTTTTTTTTTCTATCACATTAGTTAATTTATTTATTATTTTATTTCAAAATAAAATGCATGATAAATGCTATATACAATAAAAATGTAATTAATATTTTTATTTATATTAAAATTATTACAAACTTATTAATGAGTTTCGTTCTTTTCTTTATTTCAGATATAATATGTAAAAGTATTTGAAATTTTGAAGAACAAATAAAGAAATCATTAGAAAAATAGTAGAGAGAAAATCAAAGGATGGATGGATTAAAATCATATCCAATTATTTGTCCATTATTAATTAGCTTTCTTGAATTTATTTTTATTTCATAACCAAGGTAAAGGTATAAGTTATTTATGTATAATATTTTATTTATATATAATATTTATTAATATATAATATTTATTAATATTCTGGTAGATCCAATAGTTTTATATCTCATATAATTTAGGAATATAATATTTATATATAATATTTATTAGTGTTTCGAAGTACTTTTTAAAGAGAAAACCTTTAAAAAAACCTTGTAACAGAATAATTGTTTTAAAACGGACAATATTTCAAATCGAATGATTGATCCTAACATACCTTTTCAAGGTACTTGAGGTTAGAACAATTAGGTTTAATGATATTTTAATTAATTATTTTCTTATTGAGATTTTATTTTTTTCACTTTATATATTGAACTTATTTAATTTAAATTATTTTTATATAATCTAGAAGAATATGAAATATTTGAAATAACCGATGCAGATAAAAAAAATCATATTCTTCTTTCATTGAACATATAAATTACTTTTTTCATTGTATATTAATTTTAATAATTTTAGATAATTAAATAATTTCAACCTTCTGTCTTAAAAAGGTAACAAGCGTACAAAATATTTAACTCAATCATAATATTAGTTACTTTAATAATTATATAAGCTACATAGTTAAATAATAAATTTTGATTGCTATGTAATTTAGTTACCTTTTTCAGCTATTAAAATATATTTTTAGTATGTACTTAATCTGTTTTAAACAAGTGTTGTCTTTTTAGAAAATATAAATATCTTAAATATAGATATTTAGAAAATATTTGAACATTAATTTATTTGAATAAAAGTATATATTGGATGAAGAAAAGGATATATAATAAAGTTCTAAAATGTACTTGACTATATATGTAAATTAATGTAGCAAATTGAATTCAGATATTTGTCTTAAATGCCTTTGATCTTTTTTGGGTAAAAAATAGAGAGCCTTGAATCTCATTTAGGATATTAACTCTATAAATAAAGAGAATTCAAAACTATATATGATTTTACTTTTTCGACCAAAAAAATATTGAATGAAGTGATATGTGACACAGAATCTGCTATGGGATTACCTTGTAAAAGACACGTCCCTTATTTTATACAATTACAACAAATTAGAATACATAGATAAATGCATACATATGTAATTGTTATAGGTAAAAGAAATTGAATTACAACAAATTAGAATACATATGTAATTTAATTGTTTAAATTCTTAATTTCATCCGTCTTAATACTGAGTATCTTAATTTCTAAGAACACTCTTGATAATATATTAAGAAATTACAGTAAAAATAAGTTGCATGTAATTATTTATTTATATAAAATTAGTAGAAAAGAGAGAAGTAGTACCTTTTTGTATATTTTAAAAAATAATATTAATGATAATAGTTACATGTAAAAATTAATGAGTTATTACATAATTAATAATCACTTTTAATATTTAAATAGTTTACTTTTATTTTTAAAATTTTAAAATATAATTAAAAGTAAAATAAAAAATATCAAATATGTATTTTATATTATTATATATATTTTTCTTTTTTTATTTTAAAATTAATTAAAGATAAAATAAAAATATAAAAAGTATACTTGAAAAGGGAAGAATATTTTTATATATTTTTAATAAATACGTTTCTAAATTGAATTACTTACTCAAGTGTAGTTTAAATATTTTAATTTAAAATAAGTTTTTTTTTTGAATATTTTAATTAATATTTTTATATTTAGTGTTAAACTATTTATAGATAACAATAAAAGTTAAACATAGGACTAGAAAATTTTTATAAATCTAAAGGTGACAAATTTTATTAAAATCATAAAAGGATAAATAAATACGTGAAACATCATAATTTAATATATAAAAGAAAAGCTGTGAAAGCGTGCTTGAAAGTGAAAAAATGTCTCAATTTTTCTTACTTTTAGAAGACTTGTAACCTTATATTATTTTCAATTTAGTCATTAAATTATTTATTATTATTTTGATTTTTAAAGTATTTTTAATTTTCAATCGAGTTCTACAATGTATATAAATTATTATAAAAGATATCACCATCTTTCTTCATTTCTATTTCTCATGTTTAATTTATATTTCCTTTACAAACTTTATCGTCGTTCTTGACTTTTATCTCACCTTTTTCTATAAGTTAACTATTTAAATTTAAATAAGGTCATTAAATAATAATAATAATAATAATAATAATAATAATAATAATAATCAATATAATTCGATAATACATGTAAAACATAAAAAAATAAACTAGTTACATTAAATATATAAAATAAATTTTTAAATATTAGATAAATTAAATTTTCAGAAAGAAAAAATAATTAAAAAGATTAAACGCGATATAAAAGTCACTGAAAAGTTTGATATTGTATGATAAATACTATATTACAACAGGGGAAGGACCCTAGGTATTGTTTGAATTGAAATGGAAGGAAAGACTAGAATTATTTATTTATGGACAAAATATTGTGGAGTTAATTTGACTAATTAAAAATTTGACAAATTCATAGCGTAAATTATTTTACTTTTCCGAGTTCTGTCTATTTAATTCAAATCTAGATTTGTACAATTTTATAATACTGAGCCTTAATTCAAAGGCTCGTGCGTAAATAACATTGTTGAGCCTTTTCAGGCATTGAATAACTTTTTTTCTTTGACTAAGGTTAAACATTTTTGTATTGAAATAATAACAAATATTTTTGGCTATGATCCCATGGAATAACAAAAGTTCTTGTTTTAAATCTTTCAATTTTTTTCTTAACTAAATGCGAACGTGCGTGTTGTATATTTTGTTTTGTATATTTTCAGTTGCCGTCGGCCTGGTAGTCTTGTTAATATGTTAGAATGCAAAATTGACACTAAGATTATAATATTTAGATAAAATTAGTCTTGATTCTTGAAGGAGTCATGCTTTCACGATGCAAAGACCAGAAATTATTCTTTTCGTTCTCTTAAATGAATAATTTTTGACACATTAGAATATGAGCTTGGAATACATATGATAATGATCGAACATGTGTTTAGAAGTTTATAATAACGGAATCAATTAAATTCAACAGTATATGAATCTTTATTGAGTAATTGGATGATACTAAAATTTGAATAAATAATTTTAGTAAACAAAAGAATTTAAGATAATTACAAAAATATATAAAATACACCAATATATTATCATAAAAAACTAGACTGAGAGAAGAATAAGTAAATTTTATATGAAAAGATTATCTTCATCTTCATGATTGTTAGAATCTTAATATAAGACTTAAAGTAAGAAATCACAATTTTAAACTATCATATATCATAAAAGTGATTTACATGCTGATGATTATTCACAACCTAAGCCATTTAAAAATCCTAGCTTAAATAATACATGTCTTTAGTGACATGCAAATAACGCGTAAATGAGAGATATAGAAACGTCTTCTAAATTACTGAAAATTAAAAATAATAAAAAGTGAAAATTTGAATTTCAAAATAAAAAAAAAAAAATTGTTGGCTGAATTTGAGTCATGATTTATTTATGGCTTTAGAGTCATGTTTTCCACGCGTCTTGAGAATTTCTTCTTGATTGAGATTTTCCAATGTGATCTGGGCTTCACTTAGTCTCCATAATGCAGGTAATTACTTCCTGCGCCTCTATTTTTGAACCTGCACCCTCACAATTAGACAAAATGACCGAATTGCTGCTTCTACTTCTCCCTCACTACTCTACCACTATTCTCGTCATCTTTGAAAACTCTTTCCAGAATACATGTTCGAGGAAGTTCTTCTCGAAAAACTCATTATAGAAAGTACATTCCAAAAATATTATATATAAGATAACTAAAATCAAAATTTTAATCATAGAATCGTATATATTATCTGTGATTCAAAATTCACTTAAGATTGTGGAATAATAAGATTGTGAAAATTAAGATTGTAAGGATCGTCCAATAAAATCATAAAAATGTGTGATAACGATTTTTTTGTGACTATTTATTTTCTTTTTAAGTAAATAGATTCAGTTCGAACATAATTTTAATTAAAATAAATATAATTAAGATTTGATATTGCTAGGTGTGTTGTAAGTCCTAACAACACTCAATCAAACTTAATACAATTAAATTCAAAACAAATTTCAAACTCAATTAACAATTAATAGTATTTTCTGACGTATTTTTCATGTTTGTGATTGAATTAAACAACAACAAGAAAAAGAATTATAATATTGTTAATATTAATACAAATGAATTTTCATCGGTATGTAATTTTCATATGTAATTTACGATTTTTTTATAATGATACCTTCTCCTATCAACTCCATCAAAGAACTAATTGAAAACTACCCTTAGCCACCTGTTTATATATGATCCTAAGAAACACTTCCAACTCTCCAAGAATCCATCTAATGCCATTCCACCAACTCAAAGAGAACCTCCAAGAACCTTCCCCAATTCAAGCTAAGTGTAAGCCAATCTCCCACACATAAACCACACAAAAACCTGACCTTTTATTAACCAAACACAACCAAATTCCACTAATTAAGAACGTTATTTCCTTAGAAACCTATCTTTCATACCATAACTAGATAAATTATTCCAAGAACTCAACAAGATTCAACCAAGAACCGCAAAAATCCCTTAAACATGATCTAGACTTAAGTTACACACCGTATCTAATCAATATTGAGTCATAAACCCCACTTGAAGTACCAAGAACATAAAAAAAAAAGCACCAAGAGCATAACTTATTATTTTTATTTGTAAGCTTGTTAGTCGAAGGTCCAATATAGTTATATAATTTTCTTTACGTGAGATATATCCTCTTCTTTTTTTTACAATTGTATATCTTTTGTATACTTAAATATTGAATTTGTGACTTTTCAACATTAAAGTTAGATGAGATATTAATAAAATAATAAATAAGTAATTATTAGTGAACCTATATCCTAAAGTCATTATCTATATATACTATTTTAATATGTTATTACCTAAATCTTTATTAAGGGATTGTTAGATGAACTCAAAATAGGAAGAGATAAAGTAGGTATTAGTGTGTTGTAATTCGTAGACGATACTATGTTCATATGCAAAGCCATCAATAAGAATTTAATGACCATCGAGAGCATTCTTAGATGCTTTGAGATGACATCAGGTCTTAAAGTTAACCTTCATAAGAGCAAATAGGGAGGGATAGGGGTACAACCACTGACATTACAACGGTTTGCAACAATTCTAAATTGTAAGATTACGAAACTGTTGTTTTCTTATTTAGGAGTACCCATTGGTGGCAATCAAGCTAGAAAAGCTTTTTGGAAGGATATGATAGGTAGAGTGACTTTTATTAAATGTGTTTTGTCCTCATTGTCACTATTCCTTATGTCTATCTTTAAGATGCCACACTCTGTGATTAAGGAGGTAACAAAATTAGGAGGCAGTTTTGTGCGACTAGGGGTATGACGGGAAAAATATGGCTTGGATTAAGTGGAAAACGATATGTAAGAGTAAAGAAAGTTGTGGTCTAGGAATTAAGGATTTAGCTTGCTTCAATAAAGCCCTTCTAGGCAAGTGGAAGTGGAGGTTAGGTAAGGAGATAAGGGGCTATGGCGGGATATTATCATGTCAAAATATGGAGAAGAGATTAGTTTGAGTGGGAAAAACCAATAGTAGAGGAGTTCTTATAACTTATTAAGGGTTGTATCATGAGAATAGATGCACATGATCAATGGGTTTGGGCAGGGGTTGTTCATGGTGAATATAAAGTAAGAGAAGCTTATAATACCTTAGTAAAGGCTATTGGTGGGTATAATAATGAGAATTTTGAGAAATTGTGGAGGTCTAAAGGATCGCCCACTGCCCAACTGTGTGCATGGAGGATGTTGCATAGTAGAGTACCAACCCAGGATACATTGCACAAGAGATGGATCCTAATAAACAATATTAATTGTGTTTTCTGCAACTCATGTGAGGAAACTGTATATCATGTATTCTTTTCTTGTAAGAAAACCAGTAGTATTTGGAAATTATGTGACAAATGGATTGGGGTACAAAATGTGCACCACAATGAAGCTCACAGTCACTGGTTAAGATTTGAGTTGGCTGGATTGGATGGTAAGCGTAGGGATGTGTGGAGAATGGTTTGGATGTTAATCATATGGAACACTTGAAAGCAGAGAAATGACGTTATTTTTAAAAATAGGAAGTGTGACATGTTGGAGGTGTTAGCGGTTACTCAGGTTAATATATGGGTTTTCATTGCTAGCAAATATAGTAAATCAGTAATCTCATTTTCTAACTGGTGTATCGATCCACTAACTCGTTTAAAACTCTTAGATTGATAGGGATTTGGGGAAGGTGAGTTGGGACATGGGTAGATTAGTTGAATTGACTTTATAGAGGATAGGTGTATGAAATGGAGAGTTGTGTGACAAGAGTGACATATTGCAAACCACTAGCAAGATATGTAATTTAAGATATTGATTGCAAACTTTAGAAGTATATCGTCTTCCATAACTTCTTCTTCTACTAGTATCAATCATTGCCTTAGACTGATTACAAAAAGTTTATCTCTCTTGTTGTGTACTGAGAGAACATATCATATTCAAATATGACAAGGGGTCTCGTGAGAGATCAACAATTTCAATCATAAGTAAATCTAATAATTAGAGCTCTAAAATTAGTGCTCTGATACTGAAATAAATATCATATTATAAAATGAACAAAAGATATGAGAATGTAAATATTATATCTGTTTTTCTATATATTTTGATCAAAAGTAGAGAACTGAATATATACAAATAATGTACCCATTTTGGGTATAGCTAAACAAAGAAAACAAATAAAAATGTTACAATATGGTAATGTCATAAAAATAAATATAATTGATGGTAATTTGATTCTGTCATAAATGTCATAAAGACAAAATCATAGGATTGATATTAATTTCCTTCTAGAAGTCTTTTATATCCATATCCTGGAAAACTATTCAACCAACTTTTGCTATTGTAGTTTTCTCGATGTACTCAGACAAAGTATTTGTAAAAATTCTCTGACAATGTCTTATGTGGTGTACTATCTCGATACCCAACCGTTTACATTCACACCGCGATGCCAACACCACGATGCCAACACCGGCCGATCGACTTGTGTCGTTTATATGTCTCATCCATCATTAAAGAGTTATCAGTTATTAGAATGAACAGTCGGACGACCAATGTGTAATCAAAGATTAATTCATGTTGTTAGTTATGACAGAAAGGCTAACCTCACCTTAAGAATGATTACAATGATAATTAAGTAACATTAGTGTATGGGCCTTGGATCATGAGAGAAGGCCCAAATGTAAGCCTATAAATAACAACAAATGCCAAGGTCAAATTCTCCTGATACTCGAACTATTATCTGATTTAAAAGTCCAAGTATTTGTAAAGACCCCTCGGAAGACCGAGATCAACAACAACCAAAAAGACAACCGACCGTGAAAATCGTAGCCACGTAAGTAAGGAAATCCAACCAGAGATAACTTAGTTGGAAGAGAGAGCACCTTGCAATAACATATGATCGATAATACTTTTATTTATAGTGATAGATAGTAGACTTCTTAATAAAATAATCTTGTTTAAGGTTGAATGAGGTCTATGATTAACATAAATATTAAATGAAATAATCTAAATTAATTATAAAAATACGTATCTTCGTATTTAATGTAATTTGCACCACGGTCGTTAACCCAGCATAGTTCACCAATAGAAGTCGGAAATGACGTTCTTCTCAATGCAATACTTCTCAAAATGTTTAAGGATCGACTTAGTTACAAGAATTTAGTTGAATATGGTACACCAAGTACATAAGTTCTAAAATAAACTAATGTTGAAAGATACTGTTGCTATATTTTGGTGCAAGCATGAATTTCCATTGATATAAACGTATATTTATACACCCTTATAGATAACAAAAAAAAAATTAAAACTGAATTTAAAAACAAATATAAACTGTAAGATTCGTATAAGCAAATTTCTATCTTTTGAATTCTGTTACAACTGGATCAGCAACCGACTCCTTTATTCGTAACCAAAAGATTTGTTCTTCGCTTTCTCTGCATTGGTTCGGTATTTTTCCAATGCACTCCGATTCTTCGTTTTTATGCATCAGAAGACGCAATTCTCCAACAGATAAAGAGAGGAACATTCCCCAATCTTAAGAGTATTGGGTTACAAGTGGCTTCTCCCAAATTGTTGCAGAGTCTACAAACAACATTAAGTCATCTGAATAGGTTAGAGATTCTCATCCCTTATAGATATGATGGTGTGGAAAGACACAATGGTTGCAAGCCGGAAGAACTGTTAGAAAGCCTAGGACAATTCAATTGCCTAACTGTCTTAAGAATTTATAATGCCTTGGACCTTCTGACATGTGCGGTCACATTTCCTCCAAACATTACAGAGTTAACGTTGTCAAGTCTTAAGCGCATTAGTGATGAGGGGATGAATGGTTTGGGAAATCTTACCAAACTCAAAACTTTGAGACTTTTGGGAGAGCTAAACTGGTCTGGAGATTCCTTTGACTTGAATTGTGTTGGAGGCAGCTTCCCACAACTGGAAGTGTTTGAAATGGAAAATTTGAAAGTTGGAAAGTGGAAATTAGGCAATGGTGCAATGCCGAGGCTGCAGAGTGTGATCATCAACTATTGTGAAGGGTTAGATGATCTCCCTAGTGAACTCTGGTCTTTAAGTGGCCTCAGAAAAGTGCACGTAACGAAACCCTCAGAAAAAATGGCTGTTGTGCTACGAAATTTGGAAATAAACAATGGGGTTCAAATCGTCACAGAGGATCATCAACAGATGAATTACTTTAAATATCTTACGAAGAAACATGTTACGGAAGGAGTGACGATATTTTGACACCAAAACATCCATTTAGTGGTAAGAGTTCATTTCCCTTAGTTAAATATGAGATTAATTTCTTTTTTATTTTATGGATATATTTTATATACAGAGTAAATAATTTTGTAAAATCATATTAAATATTAAATAAAGATAAATTAATAGATATTTTCAAGTTAAATTAATTTATAATCTTGTACAAATTGTGTTTTAGTCACTGAAGTCTTTCATTGTTCTTAGCTAAGCTCAAATAGAACATGATTTCTTAGTATTCAATATTTTATGTTTTTCTTGGATGTATTTCGGTATCTAATTTAAACGAAATTTAGTTATTATTAATTATTCAATAAATCTTAACAATATATCAGAATGTACAAACTCAGAATATTGTTGTGGAGTGGAGAATGTTAGTTTATGTAGATTGTATTTTTTAACAGTTACATCTCTAAATTGAGTCTTTCCTAATTGATGTATATTTACACAACTTTTACGTCACGAGTAGAAAATTTTTTGTATTTCATTAATTTTATTTTGAGCCTAAAATTCACTTATGGACTAGATAGGACATATTAGATGAGTCTTAATCATTACGATACATTCGATTCCCTATAATGAAAAAATTATACAAACATGATTTTTATTTAATTTATTTCTATAGTGTTTGATCTCACTTTCCTTTTGTTCCTTATTTTTCTCTTAAAAAGTGGTAAAATAAATATATAAATAAGTATATCCACAAAATAATAGATGACCTTTTCATTGAACAATTATATATTGTAATATATGTTACACTTCTAAACATGTAATGTGAATGTTAACACTCTTAACTCTCCCTTACATTCAACCATAATCCATATGATAGATCGTGTTATTGTCACTCTCTGTGTACCTATCACATGCACTCATATGAATTTATTGTACATTATATCTTAATATATCGTGGGAATTTTGGGTTACTGGGGATATTTGTCGGAAATGTAAGAAATATATTGTAAGGAAGAATTTATAATTTATTTTATTTTATATAAAGGAAAAAACCTAACCTATTAATAAATATTATCAATATCTTAATCTTTTGTAACCTAACCTATTACGAAGGTTTTGTTATTATTTAAATATTACTATCATCTTTTGGATTTCTCCTTACATATTGAGTTTGAGGAGTAAACATAATATACAAAATTCTATAATTTTCAATATACAAAAACAAGTACAAAGAAAAACAATGATTTGCATACCATCATGGTTAAAATAAAAAGAAGCGTGTTTTTGTTAGTTAAACGATATTTATATGGGACAGTCATTCTTGTGGCATAATAGCGTGATTCTTATTCTTTTGATTTTATGAACTTGTGCATAATGTTCATATAGTTGGCATGACATAAGTTGACACTAATTTTGACTTGTAAACGAAAGAGAATACTTAATACACAAATCATTAAAAAACTTAGTCAGTGTTCAAGTAACATATAAAGCTATTAACTAATGTAAAATATTTAGAATATTAATTATCATCTCTCACAGATATCTCAATTCACAATTATTAACTAACCATTTTATTTTAATAGTTGATGAAGACAACATTAAGTAGTCGAGAAGTGAAACAATAGTAGTTGAAGGATATTGTTAACAGAATGGACGTTGACTAATGTTGGATTCAACTGCGTGAGCAACCATGGTTTTCAGAATAATTTTGAATTTGAATTCTGAGAAAACTAGTTGAAAACAGCTATAAAAAAGAAATAGAGAATAAAAGGGTGCAGAGCAATCCGCATATGCAAGACAGAGATCGGTACTAGATTTTAGTTGAAGGCTTTTATTTCCTGCACTGACACTATAACTAACTACACCCCTATATTAACATAAAATTACTAAAATACCCTCTTCTACTACACCACACCACCGATGCTGTTGACTTAGCCGCTGCTGTCGTTGCTGGCTGCACCTCCATTCTCCAATGCACTCTTTAACGGCGTGTTTGGATCTGCGGACGGAAATGGCTTTGGACAACTTTAAACATTTGGTTCTTGGAAATATTAAGCTGGACGTAACCATCCCAGCAGTTGTGAGCCAAAGAAAAACTGAAAACAAGAAATACTACATTTAATTGATTGATTTTTTGCAGTTATGATAAAACAAATAGTAATTGATTGAAACTGAAACTTGATCAATTATTTTTTGGTTGTATAATTATAAACAAAGTTTTTTTTATTGTTCTTTAATCGTCAAAAATAAATACTACGAAAACTGTAGTTAGTTGATTTTAGAGGATAATCTTTCTTAGTAAAAAGATTCAAAATCCAATTCATCCCTCCTTTTTAAGAACTTGGTCCAGTTCATAATTGTGTACATGTACAAATGATGAGATATAACCAAATAAAAATTTATATCATTATGATAAATCTATACGAATAAGGTCCCCGTCTTAAGCTCGATATTTGTGACTAAATGGTCACACAATCAAATCATAGATCATCTCTAGATCGATATACATAAAAAAGAAAAAAACTGATTTGCGTTAATTTTTGAAAGATATTCTTTTATCAAAAGATCAAGATCTAATCGTTGAATTTAATAAATACACAAAAACAAGTAAATTTTTAGTACTCTAAATTTCTCGCTTCTAAAAATATATGGGTTGTTGAGGCAATTTCGTTTTCATTGAAAACTGCATGTTCCTTACTATGCTATGATCTGTGTAGTTTCTGAAATGTGGTGTCTCCAAAACCTCTCATTGCAATGGTGCACCGTTAGAGTTGGTCCTCATCGACAACACTAACAAAACCTGCTTGATTAGTCTATTTTCAACTAGACAACCATCTTTTTTCATCACCACCCAACACTTGTTTTTTAAGTAAACTCTTGTGTCACACTTTTGCTTCTCTAGCTACAACCAAACCAAACCCTCTCTCTTCACTTCACTCTTTTTCAAAAGATGAGCTGAGAATGTATTATGACAATTCCTCCTTTTGGGTCCTTTTACAGCTGTCTTCCCTCCTCATCAACCAAATCTTCTTTGTTTTTTTCCCCACATTCCCTACCATTTGCACATTATGTGTCCACTCTCCACACTGCTCAATTATGCACTTCCCCACACCTACCTGTAACAATGTCAACATTGTCTCCAATCCTTGTGTAACACTGTGATACTACATTTCTAATAATGCTAATAGTACATATATTCACACCTTCATATCTCTGTACTTGATGTGACTACTCTCAACACATGCCTACCTGTTCAGGATGAAAGAAAAGAAATCAAGTGTGAGTGTATTTAAGTGTCATTGCTCTCTACATTTCCTTTTACATACATACACAAAGCTAGCTGAATTTATGTTTAGGCCAAAGTTGTATGATACAAAGATATGACAAGTGGTGCAAAGCAATGCCATACATATATTCACATCTCTATATCTCTATTTTTCCATAACAAGTTAGTATATGGTAGTCTTACGTATACCACATGAAGCCTTGACCCTACCCTAACAAGCACATACAAAAATGAAGGGTGGTCTATAAGGGGCAGTGCTGTCATTCCAAACCCAACAGACATATGAACATGTCTGCTACAGTTGGAAAAAGGAGAGATGGAGAGAAAATGAAAACTGGAGGACCCATGAAGCTCAAGAGGAATGGCTCTTGGCTTGGCTCTTGGCTCTCCCAATGAAAACAAAGTGGCTATGCTTTTTATCTTGAGCATTACTTTCACTTGCAGACCCCACATTTTGGAACAGGAGAGGCTCATCATGAAGATTGAGCAAGAGGGAAATTATGAATGATTGCAGCTGCACCCACATAAAAGTCATATCCACTCCACAAGAGATTTTCAGTGCTAGCCAGGAATAGGAATTTCTGCTCCTCTGAAGGGAAGAGTCTTGGTATTTGTGCACATTCACTGATGAAACCCACCCAAAGTTCCACATTCTTGGTTTGGGAAACTGATATTATAAAGAATGTTTGCTGGTTTCAAGGCTAGTCCATCTGACTTTAATGAATGACAGCAATGCACTTGTTCCCATGCACAAGCTCTCTCAAACGGTGGCTCTAGTTTTTTTTTATGGGATTCTTGAAAATTGGTACGTAATTAACTTGGATCTCTCTCCAAATCTGCATTACATTCCTAATTTATCCCAACTATCTTGGTTTGTGTGCATTCATTCATGCTTAACTTTGCTCAGAAATCAAGGTTCTGATTCGTTTACATGTGTTTGGACTTTGCTGTCACTACTTATTCATATAAGAATCTAAATCTACGACAAGTTCTGCAAACGGTTTCGTCTTTTTGGACACGTCTAACGTTTTAGTTGTACAATTACACTACTTAAATCAATGCCTCGCCACCAACCAATCGTACGTTTCACACATCTACTCTTCAAAGTTGGAGAGGTTTAGATTTAGATAACCACAAACCAAGATATCTTGTGCAGAAGAGGATATGCTTATGGGCAATTTTTCAGATCACATATATTGAAGGTAACCCATGTGATATTGCTAAATGGCCAAGAAGAAGAGCTGGTTTAGTCTGGTGAAGAGGCTCTTTTTAAGGGACACACATCACACACAAGATAAGGTAAGTCTTGAGCTTGCTTTCTGAAATCTAGTCTTTGACTTAGATTCTGTTTCTCATGAGACAGAGAACTTTTTTTTTGAAGGAGAAAAGAAGGAAATGGATATTTGGAAGGCTAAAGAGCAAGAGATTACCTTCAATTACAGCTCCACTTCCATCAAAAGAGCCAACACTAAGCGAAGCACAGGAAGAACAAAGCAAACATGCTTTAACAGTGGCCATTGCCTCAGCAGCTGCTGCTGAAGCTGCTGTTACTGCTGCACATGCTGCTGCTGAGGTTGTTCGCCTCACTGGGGTCTCACAATCTGCCCTTCTATGCAAAGAAAAGTCAGAAGAATCTCCACCTCTTCAAACTAGTAATGCTGCTCCTCAATTCACATACCAGTGCAAGAGGGACATTCAAGAATCTGCTACAGTCATCAAAATTCAAACTGCATTTAGGGGTTACCTGGTGAGTTTGTTCAATCCATTTTGTTTGATTTGTGTCACCTTAAGAACTCTTTGCATATAATCTTTACCTTGATGGGTTCATATTAATTAGGAAAAAAACAGAATATATTTAGGTCATTTTTAAATAAACTTCTCCTTAAGTCCTCATAGGAACTGAGTACATTAACTTTATCTCTTTCTCTTCTCCTATAAGTGCTCATATAGAATTTTATGCAACATGACTTTAATGAGAGACATGTGAATCAAGTATTATAAGCTGAAATTTGTTAGAACTTAAAATATTTCTTCAAACATTTTACAAAATTCAACTCCAAAGAGAACAAAAAGAATTAACTAAAATTGGAAAAAATAAAAAGTACTAGTAGTGATAGAAGTTAATACTTGTAAGTGGAAGAAGAAACCAAGATCAGTTTACTCTATTCCTTGCCATTGTGTTCTCCTATTCACTAACTGAAATTACAGGCAAGGAAGGCTTTGAGGGCATTGAAGGGAATAGTGAAACTACAAGCTATCATTCGTGGCAGAGCAGTAAGACGCCAAGCTATGAGTACTCTAAAGTGCTTGCAGTCCATTGTGAGCATCCAATCACAGGTCTGTGCAAGGAGGCTCCAAATGGTTGAAGGGAGATGTGACTACACTGAAAATGAAGAGATGCATGATTCAAAAGACAAGATAATTAGGGTGAGAGCAACAGGTTACACTATGTCATTATATTGCAGCTGTTAATTATCAAACTGCTACAGCAGCATTCTGCTTTTATATCAGTTATATTTTTGCTGTTTACTATCCTTGTACAATATAGAATTTAAAGCATGGTTTTCTCATTTCAGATGGACTCAAACAGTGAAAGAAAGTGTGATGAGAGCACTCCATCAAAGGAAGAGTTAGACAGCTCCTGCATAAGCATGAAAGAAACAGTTCTCAAGAGAGAAAGAATAAAAGAATACTCATTTAACCATAGAGTAAGTAAGCTTGTACTCTTTCATGTGTTTTTACCTGGCTCTTTTGGTTTTCAGACTAACAAACAGAAACCCTTCAGAGGTCAGCAGAGTCAGAAAGAAGTAAAGTAAATGGAAGATGGAGATACTGGCTAGAACAGTGGGTAGATACACAACTTTCAAAGAGTAAAGAACTTGAAGATTTAGACTCAGTTTTTAGCTCGCATGCTGAATATGGAAGCAGACAACTTAAGGTGAGAAGCATGAACAGGCAAAATCCAGTTGAAGGATTGGATTCTCCAGCACTTGGTTCAAGAAGATCTTTTCCTCATAGGAGGCAGTGTTCGGTGGGAGAAGAACAATCATTTTCAAGCTCTCCTGCAACTCCAGCATACATGGCTGCAACAGAATCAGCAAAAGCAAGAGCAAGATCAACAAGCTCACCAAAAATAAGGACTGGGGGGAACTTTGACATGAACTCTGATAGCTATTCACCATGCAAGAAAAAGCTATCTATTGCAGCTTCTATTAACAGTGAAGTGCTTAGTGGTGGTAGGATGGCCAAGCTCAGTGGTAACCAGCAAAGATCTCCAAGCTTTAAGGGCCTTTCAGTGCCTATAAAATCAAGCAGAACCATCAAGGATCTCAGTGTTAATTCAGATTGCTCACTGCATAATTGGGGTCCTCAGGGTTCCTTCAAATGAATCTACAAAAGCTGAAGTTACTCTTACTTGCATTAACATAATTTCGTGTTGAAAACATCATTTGTTTATAACTATGTATGATATATATGCCATTGGACGCTATTTTGGTTGGAAATTGAACATTAATGTGACAGAAAGTAGTTAATTCCTTGATTAATTCGGGATGCATTTGTTGTTTGTTTGTCTTTTTAAGAAAAAAAAAAAAAAGGTGTATCAGAATTAGAACTTTTATATCTGTAATTAATATTTTATTGAGTATTGTCTAAATTGTTTTCCATTTTTAAAAGAATGAATGGTTTAAAAATAATAAATTTTATTCTTAACTGCTAAAGTTAAAGACCCTGACCAATAGTGTTGTTTTAGTTTCTACTTTCATTTTTCCGTTTTTTATGCTTTTTTCTTACATTTTCTCCCCGTACATCTGTTTTTAGAAACTATTTCATAAATAGTAAAAACAAAATACAATAAAGCATGGCATACCCTATTGTATCTAAGTTTTGTCCTGTTTTTATAGTTGAATTTCAGCTTTCTTTATGTTCCTTAAAACAGCAACAAAAACAACAAATGGATTGAATCTTTGATTTGATAGAGAAAAAAGAGAGTTTGGGCCAAAAGGAAAATTATAAGTGAAGGTTGTTTCCATCCACCATGCATACTGCCTTTTCGTTTGGGCCTCGAATATCTTTTGCCCTTATATTTCCTTTGGGACAATTGCTTCCTGCACCCCATCCATTTTTCAAAAACACTTCATAGATATTGTAACTACATAAACAGTACATGCATAGATGAGAACATGATTCGTTTGACCATTGTTATTACACGTGGAATGCTAAAATGTGTTGGCCAAAAATTAGTGCACAAGTCTACGGTTGTATAGAAGGTTCATGTTCTAAAGTTACACGGTTGCACTTTGCACGATTAATTTGATACGTGACAGCGAAGGTGTCCACCACTATGGCTAAGTGCCATGTGACACTTTCAACCATGGATTCAACTCACGTATTGGTCGTTGGACTTAGACCTAACCAACACACATATATTTTTCAGACCTTGACCAGTTTTCATGTGCCAAATTCACCCTTCAAGAGCAAATAAACTGACCTATAGGAGCCTGCCTTTTAAGAACTCATTCCACAAACAATGTTCATTATTATAATGCATACAGTATATTAAAGTAACATCTCATTCTAGAGGGTCTTGGATCTCTGAAATTTACGCGTTGAAATTTGAGTCACCACTGCTATTCCATTATTGATCGAAAACGACATTAAGTTCTAGACCGTTTATGCTACTTTTCAAAATATGAACAAAATCATAGTCTGAAAAACTGAATTGATGGATTGGTCCGCCACTACTACGTAGCTAGGCTTCTTCTAGTATCCAACACTCACTTTCTGGTCCATACTAACAACCCATCAATGTCTATACCTCGTGCAGAAAATGGACTTCATTGCCCACCTAGATCTACAACAACAAAAATCTCAACTTTCATATGCCCAACAGATTTCAATTGTGTATTATAATTGTACCATGTGCATCATCAATTTGTATTTGTTATGTAACTGAAATCCTAGAAATAATCAAAGTGGAATCAGTATGCAACTGCCGTACTATCTCTTCTATGCTCTAAAATGTCTTTGTTTAGACAGTTTGATAGATTTTTTACAGTGATTTTTTAGAAACTAACCCCAAACCCTAAATAAGATAACAAATGTTAAACAAAAATGTACACATAAGAAACTGGTTAATTTGATCATGCATGAGTATGAGTTTATATCAGAGGATAAATATGTTGTCCTATCAACAACAGAAGGCATTCTAAATGGAAATGTAACGACAAGCCAAAGGTGGAAAGGTAGTGACATTCGTGAATGGCAGACAGATCATTTCATTGCTTCCATGAGTAACTATTGTTTTTATAATGGCTCAGATTAAAAAATGAGTAAAAGATTTGTTCTTGACCCTATTTGGCCTCTAACATGTATTTAATAATACCAAGTTCGATATAAGAATCCCGTAAATATACACAATTTATATACTATGAGTCGAAAATTGATTATAAATAGCAATGAAATTGTTCCTATATGACCTAATAATTAGGTCATCAAGAAAAATAAAATATTAGAAGTCTATACATAGGGGACCTCAGTTTTTGGACATATACATGTTGAAGTGGGTACAGGGACCTCCAGTTTCATGGTGAGTTCCACGCATGAATATGATGTTCTCGTTTGATGCAAACGAGGATAACAGAGACATATGCTGATGCTGCAGAAAAATTTACAAAAGACAAAATGCAAAGAGGACACATTAAAATTGAATAGCTCAAAATTCTTTTTCTGTGAATCTTTTTGGAAACTCTTTTAGTTCCCACCAACGAGGAATGGAAGAACATGTTGATAATTTTAGTTACTTATAGTTATTAGTCCATTAACTGTCATACATGTCTCTTAGATTGTTGAGATTAGTTACATGATTTGGTCACTTATTCACTAAGCCTTTAATAAAAGATCATTAATCCAATCAAATATTTAATTAAACTTCTCTAATCACATGTTACCGAGCTAAATGAGAACAAACACAAACCTAACTTGGAACCTGTCGAATCAAATTCCTTTGAATGGAGTCATTCTAATTAAGTAACACTCTAAAGTAAAGAATATTTTTTATCCTTTTAGAATTATATATCTAATAAATAATGTATATATTACATAAATTGTAGTTTAATAGGTATGTTCCAAAAAGTTGGATACACCATTAGTTAAGTATTTACTATATATATTATAATTAATATCTTAAGACATAGTGTAAACATTTTTTTACATTATTAGTACATATATTATTTATCATATAAATTATCATGATAAAATGACCTTTTTTTTCACAATGTTAACATTTTAAAAGATTAATATATATATATATATATATATATATATATATATATATATATATATATATATATATATATATAATACATTATAAAAACTTTAGTTTAATACGTGAAAATGGTGTAGCCTAAGATGTCTTTGTGAAGTAAACAAAAGCATGCTCGTGCATACTTCCATGAATGCATACCGTAAATTAATTTGTATCCTTTTATACAATCACAAAGTACTGTTTATTATAATTTTACCATTTTTATATATCTTAACAGTTATGTTAACGATAATTTTTTTGATAAATTAATACTGTAAATTTTTTATTTTATCAGATGAAAATTAATTTTTCATACTGGTAACTTATTTTCCCTACCAAAATATTTAATATGTCGCAGAATTTCTTAAAATATTTCGTGAAATTTTAAATTTACTATAAATTCGTAAAAAATCATTTCTTATGATATAACATTGACACCTATAAAATATAAAAAAATTATAGTAGTGCTAACTTATTTTGCCCACTCACTTTTACACTTTCCACTCAACCCACCGAATAATAAATGGTATTTGGAATCTTGGATATAATATATGTTAAATATTTGCTTTCTAACGTTCACCGTGTGAACCTTTATTTTAACATAAATTCATATAGTTTAAAACGAAGTAACATTCTCTTTATTTAGGAAACTCTTTACGCTTTCAGTAAAACGTGCTTAAAATCTATATTTTCATCTTAATCACGTTTAACCAAATAAATTAACAAAATAAATTAACACTTAAAACATATTGTTTTTATTTATGCTGGTGCACAAACATTACTTAAGAACGAAATTGTTTTCTCATGATTTAATTTGCTTACGCGTTTTCAAAGTGAATGAAATATCTTTTTCTTTTCCATAATTTGACTCATTAAGAAAGAGACATGCAGTTTCTGTAAGTTGGTGATGATGGTGAAGTTTACTCAGGAAAACAATGGGTAAGAAAGAATGTAAGAATAGTACTTTAATATGCAGTGTTTGGGATAAGACAAGTGTTAAAGTGGGGTATGAAATATGATAAGAATGTTATTATTATATATAATGTAATGGTTTTGATTATTGTGACATGTAAATTATGTGAAAACGTCAAAACACCTGTCTTGTTTACGTTGTTGGGCACATGCTACTTCCCATATCATATTAACATTTGTCACTCATGTCTCATTTTCTTGTCTTATTTTGTTAACAAAATCATTAATGGATTTGTGAAACATGACAATGGCTCAGTGTTCAAATTGTTAAACCAAAAAGATATAGATGACTTTAAATTTTTTTTTTTGAATTGTTCTCATATAATATATAACCAAAAGTTTAAAATTTAAACGTTCAAACTTTTTGAAAGTTTTAACAATTTTCAAAAAAACTAATTAACCATTTTGAATAACCAAAGGTTTAAAATTTAAACGTTCACACTTTTTGAAAGTTTTAACAATTTTCAAAAAAACTAATTAACCATTTTGAAAACCATCAAAATAAACTAACTATACATTGCACATGATTTAACATTTGAAAATGTTCAAACACAAACTCTGAAAGATTTTACACTGCCTAAAAAGCTGATTCTGCACTCTAAAATCTAAGCATCAATGGGCAATGAAGGCCCCATGATGTGCCTCTCACTATACGTGTCTTCACTAGCCCCACATGATGATCACTCTACCATCACAGTTCTTTTCTTTTTGCTCTCGAAAAAGGTAACTGATCAAAAGATGGATTAGGTTTTCCACCACACATGAGAAGAGAAACACTATATAATTAACGACCGTGTGCCCTGGTCAAATTGTAACAATCTTAATCTAGTGTGAATGTATAATATATGGCAAACAAAGATGATTTAAAAAAATAAATGCTGAATGAACTATACATGTGCATGAACATTGAGGTTGCCTGTGTTCTATGTCTTTGAAGTGTGTTTTTTGATCAAGTTGTTTTTCATGTCATGATTAATGTCCCTTTCATACCGACAAATCCTTTAATAGATTCTGTTTATACTTTGAGTTCCTCCACTAACCTTCTAATGGGAAAGCCGTCAAATACCAAAGCAAGGGAATGCATCCATTATAATGAGTTATCTGTTTGTATATGAGAAAGGTTACACTTCCACTGAAGTGTTGTGAAGCTGTATCAGTTAAGAATTAAGCTGCAATAGAACTATATATGGTGAGTTTATATGATCAAGATCCTTGACTCTAATTAAATATTATGAAAAATAATATAATAAACAGTTTATTTTACTGATTTTAATTTAATACTATCAGACATAACAAACAATATTTTTACACAGATAAAAAGAGATATGATTTTGTTGTTGTAATCATATATTTTTTAATATTCTTAGAATGAAGTACTTTGAGAACTGTTTTTCTTCTCAAATTATGCTGCTAATCTTGACAGATGCTTTTTAATTCTTAAACTTTGAATCTGACATGATATGAATGTCTTAATTTTAGAACTCTCACAATGCTGCCACACAAGTTTTTTATAAGAACTAGTTGTTAAATTTATCATCTTTTCTTTACTGGAGAAAGAGAAAGGGAAAAAGTATTCAGTAATGTAATATATCTAGAATAGAATCCAGAAAGTTAAATAGAATATTCTCACTGCAACTTCACTTGGAGAGACTTGTGGAGGAAGGAAAGAGAGGAAGAGAAATCTGTACCAACACTATCATCTTTGCTTTTATGTTTCTTTCTGAACAACAAGAGACATGGATCCTGAAGCCTAAACACTATTGCACATTGGTATATGTTCCCAGAGGGAGCAATGAAGGTTTTGCAGGACCACATATATGCCATTGGTGACCCGATATAATTTGAACACAAGATCACGAAAGCATTTTTGCCAATCCAATGAAGTGACATAGTGATTGATTTGGCCATAGTAGAGGAAAGATGGCACTCTATGAAGCTGCAAAATCTGTGATTGGACCAAGACACCAAGACACTAGTTGCATGAAAAGGATAAAGTTATGGTAGTACTGGCATCACCCTCCAAAGAATAGACTAGAGAATCGGTGAAAACTTGTCCAATAGCTTGGTACTAAAGATTCGACACAATGGCATGGCAGAAACAGTGCAGTGGTAGTTGTGCATGCTTGAGCAGATATGAAAGAAGCAGTGTCTCATTTGTTTCTCCAAAACTGCCACTCCCATTTGGTCTTCTTCTTTGATGGCCTACAAGAGATGTCCCTACACGAGAAATGAATGAAGACTTCACGTGTCTTATGGACCAACACGTACCCCACCAACTTCATCTCTCCCTCTCCAATGAATTCAAAGCAGCACCAGAGTCCTTCTCATCCAATCTAATTGCAGGATACGCGATGTTTACATTCCGACAATAGTGGACTCAGTACCAACACCATAAAACTTACGTGTAAGGTAGACACGAGTGAGGGGTACCTGTACCTATCCATAGGGCAAAAGAGAAATATACGCACCGTGGAAAAAGCAAGGACTCATTTCTAAATCCGGAAAAGTATCCTTAAATTGATTAATCAACAAATATTTGAAACATGTCTTTCCTTCATGTTGTTGTTATATATTAGCATGTAATTGTGGTTATCACTGTTTGGAAAAGTAGAAGATTTGTGTGATCTCTCTTTGATGTTACTTTTCCTCTTCAACTTTGGCTTCTGTGCAATGCCTTTGGAGACTCTCTTTTGAACAAGCTACCCCTCTTAACACTCTTCCTTCCTTCCAAGTAAGCAGTCCACATACGCTTTCTCACAAGTCATGACATAACTCAACAAGGGTTGACCAAGCCACCCACAAACTCCTTTAAATTCTGGCCCAAACCTTAAGTTCCTCCACTCTCCATCACTTTCTCCTTTTACTCGTACCACACAGAAACAACATCACCTACAAAATCACGCTTGTTATTACTTCAACTACCATTACCTTCTGAACACAAGAAAAAAAAATGAGTTACTCTTACTCCCCTCGTAGCCTTATTGGAGAACACAACATTCTGTTCCTCAGAGGCTTCACGATACTTTTCCTTAGTTGTATAGCTATTCGGCTTAATCTGTGCCTTTCCAGCAACCCCTCTTCACTGAAATCACTTCCCCTTGGAGGGCATTTAAATTTTGATGAACTTAGCCTCAGGAATGCAGCCAAAGACTTTGGAAACATGTACCAGTATCATCCAATGGCAGTACTACATCCGGAATCAGTTTCTGATATTGCAGCCACCATAAAGCATATCTGGCTGAGGGGTCCAAGCTCACACCTCACGGTTGCAGCAAGGGGCCACGGCCACTCACTCCAGGGCCAGGCTCAAGCTCATGGAGGAGTTGTGATCAACATGGAATCTCTCAAGGTCCCAGAAATGCAGGTACATGTAGGCAATTCTCCTCCCTACGTGGATGTCTCAGGTGGCGAGTTGTGGATAAACATCTTGCATGAGACTCTAAGACACGGGTTGGCGCCAAGATCGTGGACAGACTACCTGCATCTGACAGTTGGTGGCACTCTCTCCAACGCTGGTGTCAGTGGCCAAGCATTTAAGTATGGTCCCCAGATAAGTAATGTTCAGCAGCTGGAGATTGTTACAGGTTAGTAAAAGCCGTCTTGTGAAAACAAAATGAACTGTGTAATTTAAGCTGCTGCAGCAGCAGCTACTATTTTGTCTTTTCTGGACTAAAAATTCATTTTTTTACCTGTCAGTTTTCAAATAAAGAAAAATATCTCTCCTTTGATGAGTAAAAGATGGTTCATGAATGGCTGCAGGAACAGGGGAGGTGGTGAACTGTTCCGCGGAGCATAATGGGGAACTCTTTCACAGCGTTCTTGGGGGACTTGGCCAGTTTGGCATTATAACCCGGGCAAGAATTGTCCTGGAACCAGCACCTGCCATGGTAATGCATCAGTGGTTATACCAGAAACAAGGTTTTTTGGTTTTAACTTGTGTCTTTGGGGCACAATTTGTGATAACCGAAATTTTTCTACTTTTTGGAACAGGTGAAATGGATTAGAGTGTTGTACTCAGATTTCACGGCATTCACAAGAGACCAAGAGATGTTAATATCTTCAGAACAAACGTTTGACTACATCGAAGGATTTGTGATCATAAACAGAACCGGTCTGCTAAATAACTGGAGATCATCCTTCAACCCACAAGACCCGGTTCAAGCTAGTCATTTCAAGTCGGATGGAAGAACCCTCTTCTGCCTTGAATTGGCTAAATACTTTAACGTGGAAGAAATTGATGCAGCAAACCAGGTGAGGCCAGTAACATTAAAACTAGATGATTCTAATGATAAAAAAAAAAGTATATAAATTGATTCATTATTAGTCATAATTTTTCATGATGAAAGAAGAAAGGCTAAATGAACCGTCTTTCATTTTTTATTTTTTTTGTGCAGGAAGTTGAGGAACATTTGTCCCGTTTAAGCTACATCCCATCAACCCTTTTTTCAACAGAAGTTACATTTGTAGATTTCTTAGACAGGGTGCATGTATCTGAGGTGAAGTTGCGTTCAAAAGGGTTGTGGGATGTTCCACATCCGTGGCTAAATCTTCTGATACCAAAAAGCCAAATACACAACTTCGCAGAAGTCGTCTTCGGGAATATCCTAACAGAAACTAGCAACGGCCCCGTCCTTATCTACCCAGTGAACAAATCAAAGTAATGAATGGTTCAGAAAAATATAAGCTCTAGAAAATATTTTAGCCGTCAAAAATTAATTTAGATTATGTCGTTGCAGGTGGGACAACAGAACTTCTGTTGTGACTCCGGAGGAAGATATTTTCTACTTAGTGGCATTTCTAACATCTGCAGTTCCCTCTTCCATTGGAACTGATGGCCTAGAATACATTCTAAGTCAGAACAAAAGAATTTTAGAATTCTGCGAAAGAGCACAACTTGGAGTGAAGCAGTATTTGCCCCACTACAATACACAGCAAGAATGGAGGGCCCATTTTGGTCCTCACTGGGACACTTTTCTGCAGAGAAAGTCTGTTTATGATCCATTAGCAATACTAGCTCCAGGCCAACGCATATTTCAAAAAGCAATAACCTTCTCATGACCGCAGTCTCCACCTTCTATTTTATTGTTAATAATCTGTAAAAAAAAAAAAAAAAAAAAAGTTCTTCATGGAAGTGCCAAAATGAAAATTTTATATGATCCAGACAGGTTTGGACACACAGACCACACAGAATTACTGCAAAGGAGGGTTATTGATTGATAGCAGAGAAAAAGAGAAAACAGAATGATGAGTGCTGAGATTTGTATGCCTGGCAGGGTAATAAGAAAAGTTGTCAGTGTGTGTATGCATCATTACTGATGGGAAAATTGCATTACAAGCAGCACACTGATGATTAATTAGGTCAACAAAAGGGATCAAATATTTGAGACATTAATTATTGTAGGGTTTCCAAAAGAACTTATATGAATATTATCAGCAATGGACCGAATGTATATATCAATTTTTAAACACTCCCTTATCTATCCTTTCTCTCTCTCATGCAACCAAGCCAAGTTCATTAAGAATATGATTACAGATATTTATATATTCACCACAAAAAGATGTCAATATGTTAGTAAAAAGTACAGATAAGATAATATATAATGCTGAGTGACATTATTCTAGCAAATTGCTGAAAAATGGTGTCAAAATGAATATGGCTAACATGCAAGATAATGAACATTCAATCTATGACAGTCCATTCCGATGATTGTATGTTGGAGCAGCAACAAAATAGTGATTCAATCCATACATCTGAAAATAAGGTGTGTGTGTGTTAGTGATACATGATTGATAAATTAAAAAGTTGTGGCATTAGTAAAATTATATACTCATAAATCATGGTTTACTTCTTGCACAGTTCATAAGAACTGGGATAAATAACTAACCAGGACAAACTTTGGTTTTACCCTCTTCTCTTTTCATTACATTTTGTCTAAATGAACATCATTTGTCATAACTCATCAATGTGTATGCTGAACTTATATAGCGTGTTTTTGTTACTGAGAATAAGAACAACATCGGCATAATTAGTGGCAAAAGAATATTAAAAAGTGTAATGCTTTCTTAAACCTAGTCCTTACCATCTTAATTTTGAAGTTGTGTATGTTCATTGCATAATACTTATGGAAATTATTCAAAGTTTTACGATTTTATTATCCCTTCTTTTTCAACTACTTCTAGTGGGGTATATATATTATCCCTTATTTGGTTATCAGTGCATAATTGTTCCCATCACTAAAAAGGAAAAGATCTATTAAAAAGTTAACTGAAAAGGGAGAAATGTCTTACTGTTGAAGAGATTCCATCATCATGGTGTGTCAGAATTAGAGGGGGAACGGTATTTGGTTGCTTCTAGACCATTTCTCTTGTTCACTGGAATACACATCACCCAGTGAAAGTTGCACCACATCACCTTCATCGCACCAGAATGTTTTTGCCATCAAAAAGCCTGCTTCGGGATTCTGGTTTTGAACCACTCGCCAGACAACCACACAAAATGGACCAAAGTTATCCCATCAAATAGTAAAGCACAACCTTTCCACGTAGATCAGACCACAATGCATCTTCAGAAGATTTGCTGCTGGCTTGGAAATTGATAGCATTCAAAAAGAGCTACACAGATGGCCATAGTTACAAATTAAAAAAAAAAAAAAAAAAAAAGCATTGACTATCTTTGTAAAGATACCCCATTTTTTGTAAGATATATATGTATTAAAGGAAAGTAGAAGATAAATGTACAAGTTGTTTTTTGTGTCCTATGAATATCTGCCATCATCCTTATGGTAGTAAAACTACGTGGAAACTGCATAATAATGTATGAATATTAAAAATGTAACACCACTCTAGGGAAATTAATACCATGTATGAAGTTTGAAACTGAAACAAATTATTGCAGTTTCTTATTGGAGAATCATACACAAAAAGAAAAAGCAAGGATGAGGGGACCATCTGCATAAAGCACCTTGTAATCAAGCACCAACTAGTGCCAGATTGGTAGGTGCATCTTTAATAATTATTCAGGACAAGAATCTCAATATACATATACATATATATAGCATTTGATAAACTGTTAAAAGGAGTGAGTTCTATTATATATATGGTAGTTTAGAAACAATACAGTTATTGAACTTGGAGGGTTAAAAGGTGGTATGCTTTGATTTGAAACTGAAAATGGTGGAACCTATGAGCAGAATAGAACAAAATATTTTATTTTGTTTTGTTCTCACGTGAAATACTATCATAGTTTTGTAGCTCCTCTGAAATGGAAATGGAGTGGACATAAGTAGTCCCTACCAATTGTGGAAGACAAGAAAGAATCTATTGATGAATGGAATTATGGGCTGACAGACAGCTGAGCATATGATATGGAAGTTGTCTGTTAAATGTTGTATCCCTCCAGATTCCTGTAATGAGTACATGGAAACTATATTCTTCAATATTCAACCACTGTGCATGCACTCTGCACTGAGCTTTGCATTCAAATCACTATAAACAAATTAGAAATTTAATTCATGGTTCAGTTCAGACACCATAGTGAAAATCAACCAAATTTCTTAGTTATTCCTGCTTTGAAGGAAACTATGACTAAGTGTTTGATCACAGATAACATGTTGACTTCTTTTCCATTGATATTCACGTTTGAATTACCAGAATTCATATTCAATATTCCCATCTGATTGTTCTTGAAATTTCACATAATTTGCTAGTAATGTTGAGGTCTGATTGCAAGTAACATTTTTTACAAAATCATATCCTCAGTTAAAACTTGTTTCCTCCACCCCCATAATTACTATCTGCATCCCCATAACTTTTAAAATCACCATTCTACCATTCACGTATATTTCAGTGCTGACTTCCAAACAGGGATGACCAATAAATCTATCGCGGTTGGTATTATTTGAACCTTTCCTGATTTAGTTTAGTAGATATCTTAAAAAATTTATATTAATTTTTATTTAGTCCTTAATTTCATAACTTATAATAAATCACACATTCGTTCATATTTATTTGATCTTTTTCAATTGTTATTTGATTATTTTATTTTATTTTTATATAATTATAATTTCTATTTTTTATATTTAATATTGAAAAAATAAAATGTATATATTTTTTATATTAAATATGTTTCTTTAAAACATATTTAATATAAAAAAGGAATGTAAAATGTTTTTTGAAACATATTACAAACAAATGAGATGTTTTTTAAAACATATGAAATGTTTTCCAGAGCAAGAGTTCTAGAATATGATTTTTGAAAAATAGGACATAAGGGGAACTTTCTTCAATAAACTTTTCACCAAACCCTACGTTTTACATCTTCCTCTCAAAGAGTGAAGTGGATAATGTTGGAGGCGCAGTTGAAAAGAAGGAGTGCAGGTAGTAATCATGGATGTGCAGTAAGTAAAAGGCTATATTAATTAATTATTCAAAGGAGCTTAGATGTAAGGTATAAAAGGGCCCATTCATTGAGATTGTTTTTACAAAATGTGCAAAGAAGACCCATTAAGGTTCTTGAGACACAAATTTGTCTAAGCGTATTGTGACGTAGATAATAATATAAAATAGAAAAACAATTAAGAGTATTTTTAATAATTTTCCTAAAAGTAAAAAATATTATTTTTTTCGTAAATCAAAATTAATTTAGTCATAGGATCATAAGATAATGAAAAAAAAATTCTGAAATTAACTTTATGTATAACGTAACTTTAGCTATTATTAAGAAACTATGTTTTTTTTAGTGATTGTAAATTTGATAATCCCGGTGGACAATTGTTATTCTGATCGATAATTCGTCTAATAATCATTCTGTTAAGTCTAAATATTAGACCATTTCAGAATCAGTGACAACTTGTTTTCTTTAACCAATTAGTGTGATAACTTGCTATAAACGATCGAACAAAACAAAATAAGTCAAAAAACGCTATAGAAATCAATTAGAACCAGTATTTTCAATTTCTTACTTTTTTAAATTTGATATAAAATACTTTGAAATAACTTAAGAAAACATATTTAAGAAGAATCACAAATACGTATATATAGGTATTCATCTTATTAATTTTTATCACAAAAAATAGAATTTAGTCATTTATGTTAATTGACAATTCGTATATATCTTGATTTCTCCACAGAGCAAAATGTATTTATGTATCAAAAACTACCACGAAAGTAAGATCTAAAAATATGTACATCTTTCATATATACTATGAAAAGTGAATTAGAGTTATTTTCAGTGGGATTGAGTACAAAATCGAATGGGAAAAGACAACTAAATCTACCTTAAACTGAGGTTGGTCAATGAATAGGAGTTTCATGAACACAACCCTTCACCACCTCTTCATTCATCATCCCTAAGCATCTCCGACGAAGACCACGCTGTCCCATCCTATAACCAAAAACATAAGAAACAGTAACAGTATTAAGGAAAACAATAGAAACAAGATATTTTTGTCTTACATCGAAATCCGTAGAAAAAGAGTTGTTATCTCTTAACTGCTTCAACGGTAATTCTGTTGGTGACGTGGCGGAAGAAGAAGACGCTGGAAGCGCTTCATTCTCCTCCTCTTTCTGATGTTCGCCCAATCGGTGCAACCTGGCACGGCGGTTTGCGACACAAGTTTGACAGAAGGAGACGGTGGCGGTGAGTTTGCCGCCGGAGGCTCGCCAGGGAGTGGGGGAGTGGCATAAACGGCAGAGCAGAACACGTAAATGCCTCGCCACCAATAAATTGGCGCTGTGAACTTTCTCGTCGCAGTTCCAGCACAGCTTCGCCTGGTCCGAGTCGCAGAGCAACGCCGCCTTCTTCTCGCACAGCGCGCATGACTCCATTTCTCTCTTTCTCTTCTCTTCTCTTCTCCTCTCTTCTCTTCTCTCTCTCTCTCTCTCTAATCCTCTTGTTAATATCATTATATCTTCGTTTCTGCGATTTCTCCGGAGATTTTTCTCCCGCGAAAAACTCTTCTCGAACGCAAATTCTTCACGATGAAACAACTCACACTATGAGTAGATATTTTTCACCACTCTTTACGCCTTTTGAACGTCTCACGTCACCATTCCAAGCTCGGTTTAAAAGTTTATTTCTGTGTTATTATTACGAATTTAGTAAAAGAGATATATACTGTATCATTAATTATCTAATATATAGTAATATATAATGTTACAACATTATAATAAAGTTTATTTATACATAATTATTATATATACATTTGATTAAGAAAATGGTTTTTGTGCTCCTATAGTGTTTTGTCTGTGGCAGCTCTTTCTCTTTCTTGTTCGCGCCATATTCGGCGTCGTTTGAAAGTTTCTTTCTATCGCTTCCTCCTTTCGTTTTTTTTTAATCAAATGAATATTGTGGCCAAAATAGTAAAAGAAGAGAGTGATTGTGAATGAAGAAAGCTTAGTGATCAGTGAATAGCAATGGAGAAGTACCTGCGAGAAAACTTCAGCGTCCAGCCGAAGAACCCTTCCGAGGCCGCCCTCCGCCGATGGAGATCCGCCGTCTCCGTCGTCAAAAATCCCCGCCGCCGCTTCCGCATGGTGGCCAATCTCGCCCAGCGCGCCGAAGCGGAACACAAGCGTAAGAAGCTCCAGGTACTCATTCGTCTCTTCTGTTTTCCATTTCAATACCTAATCTTTGTGAATCCATTAGTTCTCTCTTTTCGCTTTCGGATCAAATAACCGATTCCGTTGTTGAAACATGTATGCATCAAAATCCGATTGGTTTTGCTCCTTTTGCAAATTTCCATATTTCATTAAATTTCTCGGTGAGAATGCAGCCACATCGGTAGCGTAGGGAGCAATGAAAGCTAGTTCTTAGTGTAATTAAGTCCTTGTTAAACCAGTTACACAGTAATTTAGTAACCTACTCGTTTATTTTAAATATAATTAACGCATGTGAATTAATCCTAATATTAATAAAAGTTTACACTGAAAAATGTATATCATCCCGGAGAATTGATTAATCGTTAACGTGCTGTCGCCGGAGCTTATTTCTCACGTTCTCCGAAATTCTTCTGACATAGAGATTGAAAAATTGTCTCTCTCGCCAACTTCATCTTTTGGAGGTATTTAAACTTATTTGATCTAGAAAAACCACTGCATAATATATATATATATATATATATATATATATATATATATATATATATATATATATATATATGTATATATATATATATATATATATATATATATATATATATATATGAATGTATGTATGTATATATACCAACAAGAAGTTGGGTTTATTAGAGGGTTTCCTTTCCACGACACGCGGTGAATTTGGATTTCTGTTGCGAGATGATTATATTTAGTGTTATACTCTCTCTCAAATAGGGCTTTCCATGAAAGAATCAATATCTTGAAGTTTGTTTGAGTGCATATAATAACCTCTTCATCAATCGGCAAACAAGTCTCTCTTTCCCTTTTGAGTGTGAAAGTTATCCCATTTAAATCTCTTCCTCAGGTCATCACGAAAGAAGATTATTTTTACATCAAGTTGCTCAACTTTTAATGTCAAGTACAACTTAGATTGAAGACATTTTGTCCACAACACAAGTGAAAATATCTCTTCAAAAACAATTTCTTTCTTCTAACTGAAGCCCTTCACAATTAACATTGTCTTATACTTTTATAAATAACAAAATAACAATTCAAAGCAAAATTCAGATCAATTCTTTCCTAATAATAGTAGGTTCTGAAAAAATGTGAAGCAACAAACACTTCTAACGTCCTACTAGTAAACAAAACAATGGGATACACCAAGTTGAAAAGAGAGATATCATCCGGCACCAATACTTCTAACATTTTTTGTTCGCGACAATACAAGAGAATCCTAACTGAGTATTTAACTAGACAATAAAGAAAACCTGTACCATATTAAGTGAGCGTTTGTGATATTATTGCCAGTATATCATCACACTCTTAAAATAAAATCCAAGAACTAAGATAATTTACTTCATATATTACAACAGTTTTTTTATCTAATATATATTTTAACATTTTTACCCTCAAGCGCATAAAGCGTAAAAGGGGGGGGGAGGGGGGGGGGGGGTTAG